>Ga0228535_1001067_pt1 | contig 52306 bp, 44 predicted proteins | sample SJ1metagenome_FD_168457 | JGI IMG/M metagenome (GOLD analysis project Ga0228535, IMG submission 168457) | Enriched culture of PCE-dechlorinating microbial communities from Ithaca, New York, USA - SJ1 | ecosystem: Engineered > Modeled > Simulated communities (microbial... > Unclassified | place... | reverse complement strand
TGAGGGTTATACTTTGTTTGACTGTTACGGTCATTGGAAGTTCCTTTCTTTTCGTTTTTCGCAAAAACTTATTGTATTGGAACTTCCTCTTTTTTTCCTTGACTACGGACTTTTGAAACGCACACGTGAGTCAATGCGATTGCGGTTCTTCAATAGAACAAATGGTATAATTATCGGTTGGAGTGTGAACCTTATGCCCTCAGAAAACCTACGCGTCATCGGCGCGCGCGAACACAACCTCAAGAACATCACCGTGGAAATCCCGCGCGACAGGCTGGTCGTCCTGACCGGTCTTTCCGGCTCAGGCAAATCCTCGCTGGCGTTCGACACCATCTTCGCCGAGGGCCAGCGCCGCTATGTGGAATCGCTCTCCGCGTACGCCCGGCAGTTCCTCGGGCAAATGGACAAACCGGACGTGGACGCGATCGAAGGGCTCTCCCCTGCCGTCTCCATCGACCAAAAGGGCACCTCACACAATCCCCGCTCCACGGTCGGCACGGTTACGGAAATTTACGACTACCTGCGCCTCCTGTTCGCCCGGGTCGGCATCCCGCACTGCCCGGTGTGCGGCCGCGCGGTGCAGCGCCAATCCGCCCAGGAAATTGTGGAGACTATCCTGGCGATGCCGGAAGGCAGCCGCCTGCTGGTTCTGGCGCCGGTGGTGCGCGAACGCAAAGGCAGCTATCAGGCTGTGCTGGAGGAAATCAACAAATCCGGCTTTGTGCGCGCCCGCGTGGACGGCGAAGTGCTCTCGCTGGACGATAAAATCCAGCTGGACCGCTACAAGAAACACACCATCGAAGCAGTGGTAGACCGGCTTATCCTCAACAAACCCGAAAATGAAGAAGACGCCCTGGCTATGCGCTCCCGCCTGACTGATTCGGTTGAGACGGCGCTGCGCTTTGGCGAAGGTTACGTGACAATTCAGAACCTGAGCGTCGATCCCCCCGAAGACACCCAGTTTTCGGAAAACCTGGCTTGCCCGGAACACGGTTCCATCCTGGTTGAAATTGAACCGCGCACCTTCTCATTCAATACCCCGCACGGCGCCTGCCCCACCTGTCAAGGGCTCGGCAGCCGCGAAGAAATTGACCCCAACCTGCTCATCCCGGATAAAAATCTTTCTTTGCGCGAGGGCGCCATCGCCGCGATGGAATGGTCTGGACCGCACGAAGAAGGCGGTTATTACTGGCAGATGATAGAGGCGGTCGCGAGAGAAAAGCAGTTCAACCTGGACACTCCTGTCAACCAGCTTTCGGAAAACGACCTGCGGACCATTCTTTACGGCACCAACGGACAGGAAATCCGCGTGGAATTCGTCGGCAGGAATGGGCGAAAGTCCTCCTTTAATACCTCATTTGAGGGCGTCATCGGCAACCTGGAACGGCGCTACCGCGAAACGCAGTCCGAATACATCCGCATGCGCATTTCTGAGTTTATGGGCATCAAACAGTGCCCCACCTGTCAGGGAAAGCGCCTGCGCAAAGAGGCCCTCGCCGTTTTGGTGCAAGACGCGAATATCATTGAAGTAACCGGTTGGCCGGTTTCCCGCACACTTGCCTGGACGGAAGAGCTGGCTTCCACCACCACCTCCCCGCTCAATTCACGCCAAAAAGCCATCGCGGAACGAATCCTGCGGGAAATCCGGGCGCGTCTTGGCTTTTTGGTGGACGTTGGTCTGGATTACCTGACGCTGGAGCGCAGCGCCAGCACCCTTTCCGGCGGAGAAGCCCAACGCATCCGCCTGGCAACCCAGGTGGGCTCCAGGCTGATGGGCGTGCTCTACGTGCTGGATGAGCCCTCCATCGGCTTGCACCCGCGCGATAACCGCCGCCTCCTGGATACCCTGAAAGGCCTGCGCGACATGGGCAACACCGTTTTGGTGGTGGAGCACGATGACGAAACCATTCGCAGCGCGGATTGGGTGATAGACCTGGGCCCCGGCGCGGGCGAACACGGCGGCGAGATTGTAGCCGAAGGCACGCCCGAGCAAATCATGGCGGCACCGGAAAGCCTGACCGGCGCGTATCTTTCCGGTCGGCTTAAGGTGCCTGTCCCCGAGCAGCGCCGCGCCGGAAATGGACAAGCCCTGCGCGTGGTCGGCGCCACCGAAAACAACCTGAAAAACCTGAGCGTGAACATCCCGCTGGGCAAATTCGTGTGCATCACCGGCGTATCCGGCTCGGGCAAGTCCACCTTGCTGGTGGACGTGCTCTACAATACCCTCGCCCGACAGCTCATGAACGCCCACACCCAGCCCGGCCTGCACGACCGCATCGAAGGCGTCCAGCTGCTGGATAAGGTGATTAACATCGACCAAACCCCGATCGGGCGCACCCCGCGCTCGAACCCGGCCACCTATACCGGCATGTTTGACGATATCCGCGACCTGTTCGCCGGGCTGCCAGACGCGAAAATCCGCGGTTACGGCAAAGGGCGCTTCTCTTTCAACGTCAAGGGCGGGCGCTGTGAAGCCTGCCAGGGTCAGGGCGAGCTAAAAATTGAGATGCAGTTCCTGCCGGATGTGTACGTCCCCTGCGAAGTTTGCCGCGGCAAGCGCTACAACCATGAAACGCTGCAGGTGCGGTTCAAGGATAAAAGCATCGCGGACATCCTCGACCTCACCGTCGAATCCGCGTTGGAATTCTTCCCCGCTTTCCCGCGCATCCAGCGCCGGCTGGAGACGCTGCAAGCGGTCGGGCTGGGCTATGTGCGCCTTGGTCAGCCCGCCACCACGCTTTCGGGCGGCGAAGCCCAGCGCGTCAAGCTCTCCAAGGAGCTTTCCCGCCGTGCCACCGGCAGGACGCTGTACGTCCTGGACGAACCCTCGGTCGGGCTGCACGCCGCGGATGTGCACAAACTGATTGAAGTGCTGCAGTCGCTGGTCAACACGGGCAATACCGTCGTGGTGATTGAGCATAACCTGGATATTATCAAGGTTGCGGATTGGGTTATCGATTTGGGCCCCGAAGGCGGAGACCGCGGCGGCTACCTGGTGGCGGAAGGCACCCCGGAAGAGGTGTGCCGCAACACGGATTCATTTACCGGGCAGTATCTGCGCAAGTACGTGCTGGCACAGCACCAGCGCGAGTGCGCGTAAGAGGACAATAGAAGCCCGGTTTTTGGTTTCCGGGCTTTCTGTTTATAAAGTAGAATAAACTGTAACACGCTTGGGAGGAGCTTTTATGACCATCAAGGATTACCATGAGCAGCAGTTTTTTAATGCCCTGAACGACATATTTGTCGGAGCAAAAATCGAAGGTGAGTCTGGGTATATCAACCTGATGGCGATTAAATCCCGCTACTACACCCAGGGGGTCTTCCCACAATTGAAAAAAGATATTGCCGCAGCCCTGGTTGATTTTCCGGATTTCCGCGAAGAACTGTTTGATAAGCTTTACTCTTTTTTCCAGCGTTACTTCAGCGAAAGCGGTTCGATTTACTTCCGCCACACGCCTTTGCATCAGAATGTTTATGAAAAGGTTTACACCGATGACCGTGATGTGGTTTTGTTCTGGAAAACGCACATGCTTTACTACGTCAAGACCGACCTCCTGTTCAAGAGCATGGCGGTGGAAGTAGATGAACAGAAGTTTTGGTTTGACGCCAGCCAGGTGGAACTGAAAAAGTCCAACGAGAAGCGCGAGGTGGTGTTTGCATATTGCGAAAAGAGGGCGGACGGCACGCTGGTTTTTGAGGTCAGCTACTCGGAACGCGGCAGTAAAACCAAAGAAGAAGACATCCTCAAAGCCTTGAAAAAAGATGGGCTTGACCTCTCGGATGAGATCCTGAACAAAGCTTTTCGCGTGTTTGAGAAGCAGTCAGAAGTGGATTTCTTTATCAATAAAGACGCGCGTTCTTTCTTGCGCGAGCAATTCGACCTGTGGATGTACCAATACCTGTTTGAGGGGCAAAATGTATGGTCGGAGCAGCGTTTGGCACAGCTGCAAGCGCTTAAAGACATTGCTTACAAGGTGATTGATTTCATCAGCCAATTTGAAGATGAATTGGTCAAGATTTGGAACAAGCCTAAGTTTGTGCGCAATAGCCACTACGTGATTACCTTTGACAAACTGGCGGGCAGCCCGGTGGTGGAGAAATTGCTGGCGCATCCCAACATGCCGCAACAGGTACAAGAATGGCGCGAGCTGGGCATGATTGGCGAGGATTTCAGGTTGGAGATGCTCACCCAGAAAGACCTGACTGGCGCGCCGCTGCATCCGCAGTACCAGCACCTCCCCATCGATACAAAGTACTTTACCGACCTGGAGCTGGACATTCTGGCACTGTTTGACGACCTGGACGCTGCCCTGGACGGCTGGCTGATCAAAAGTGAAAACTACCAGGCATTGAATACCCTCTTGCCCAAGTTTAGAGAAAAAGTGCAGACCATTTACATTGACCCACCGTTTAACTTAGATTCCTCTGACCAATTCATGTATCGCACAAATTATAAGGACGCTAACTGGGCAACATTACTTGAAAATCGATTAAAACTTGCAAAAGATGTTTTGGATAAAAAAGGTAGTATTTTCTTGCGGTGCGATCATAACGGTAATCACATAGTTAAATTCTTATTAGATGAGATTTTTGAAAAAGATAATTTTAGGAATGAAATGATCTTGAAAAAAACGGCCGGAATGCCCAAAAGAGAAACAAAGAACATGGAGATGGAAACAGAATACTTATTATATTATGCGAATAATTACGAAAATTTATATTTTAATCAATTATGGGAAGATAGAAAGCCAGAGTGGATGCCCGTAATGATAAAGTTTAATAGAGGAGGGCCAACCGGAAAACCAATTATATATAAAGAGAATAAATATTTTCCTCCTGATGGTTATAGCTGGGCAATAGGCAATGATATAGCTCAAAATTTATTTAAACTTGGCAGGATGAGAATTGTTGATGGTAAACCGCAAATATTGATAGACAAAAAGACAGTCGGTTCAAATTGGACAGATATTCCAGGATATTCGTCTCCTTCAAGATGGGGATTTTCTACGGAAAATCACGAAAAATTATTAAAAAGGACTGTAGAAACCTCTTCGCAAGAAAAAGAATTAGTAATGGATTTCTTCTTGGGTTCTGGGACAACTACGGCTGTTGCTCATAAATTGGGAAGGAAATGGGTAGGTATAGAAATGGGAAATCATTTTTACTCTTTCAATGATAAAAAGAGTATATTGAGTGGGATTGTTGTTAGAATGAAAGAGGTTTTAGCTGGGCAAGGTAATCATGAACCTTGCGGAATCTCAAAAGATCTGAAATGGCTGGGCGGTGGGTTTTTCAAATATTACGAATTAGAACAATATGAAGACGTGCTGCGCCGCGCACACTATGCCGATGCCGACCTATTCTACAATCCCTTCGAAGACCCGTATCACAGCTACGTCTTCCTGCGCGACCTGAAAATGCTCGAAAGCCTTGAGATTGACGAGGATAACAACCGCGTGCGCTTCCACCCGGAGCGACTCTATCCGGATCCCTCAAAACCATACGGGACAAGTATCGACCTGGCGGAAACGCTCTCGCACCTGACCGGCAAGTGGATTAAACGCATCACCAAAGAATACGTGGAATTCGAGGACGGCGAACAAATGAGCCTGACCAACCCCGACTGGCAAGTCCTCAAACCCATGATCTGGTGGCAGTAAGATGGCCCGGGTAACCCTGCAGCCCATGCTGGATACCATCCCGGATGGCAGCCTGCCTCCGAACTGGCGCGGCTTTGACCTGGTCGGATTCTCGCGCGATATCCAGTTGTGGGATTACCAGCAGCAAGCGCTAACCAACGCGCTAAAGGCCTTGTGGAAATATTATGCTGTTCCCGGCCTGACTTCTGCAGAACGGAAACACGCCTTTGCCCAATGGTACCGAGACTTTGGCATGGAAGAGGACCTGGACATCAGCCTGGACCGCAAATCCAAAGCCCGACGCGACTTGATTAACCTGCTGGAAAGATACTATCCAGTGCAAGCGGACGAAAAGAAAGCTGTCATCAGCTACGAACATTTTGCCAATCGCATGGCCTTTTGGATGGCGACTGGTTCGGGTAAAACCCTGGTAATCGTCAAGCTGGTGGAGCTGCTGAAATTGCTCATGGAGCGCGGTGAAATCCCCCGCAACGACATCCTCATTCTTGCCCACCGCGACGACTTGCTCGAACAACTGCGCCACCACGTGGATAAATTCAATACATCCGGTGATCTCACAATAAACCTGCACGAGCTTAAAGAGTACAGCGAAGTAAAACATGCCCAACCCCGGCTTTATTCCAGTTCGGAGTGCCACATTTTTTATTATCGTTCAGATAACCTCTCGGATGAGCAAAAAGAAAAGATCATTGACTTCCGCAGTTATGACAATGACGGGCGCTGGTACGTGCTGCTCGATGAAGCGCATAAGGGAGATAAGGAAGATTCCAAGCGTCAACAGATATATTCCATTCTTGCCCGCAACGGATTTCTTTTCAACTTCTCGGCCACCTTTACTGACCCCAGAGACATCATCACAACGGCATTTGACTTCAACCTGAGCAAATTCATTCCGCAAGGCTTCGGAAAACATATCTATGTTTTTGGACAGGAAACCACCGCATTCAGAAGTAAAGAAGATTTTATAGAAACCGACAAACAAAAAATTGTACTGATGGCACTAATCATGCTCGCTTTGGCGCGTCGGCAGGAGCAGCGCGTTCGTTCGATTGAGCCGCGTCTCTATCACCGCCCTCTGCTGATGACTCTGGTCAATTCCGTCAACACCAAGGATGCCGATTTGAAAATGTTTTTCCGGGAGTTGGCGCGGATCGGAAAAGGCGAGATTGAGGAAGCGCAGTGGCAGGCGGCAAAAAGCGAATTGCGCGCTGAACTCGGACAACATCCAACCTATATGTATGAAGGCGCTCTGCAGGTGCGGGTGCCTGACCGGGACCTTGAGGATATCACGCAGGATGATTTACGGAAGCAGGTTTTTAACAGCAACCTTTCCGGTGAAATCGAGGTGCTTATCCGTCCTTCCGACCGCCAGGAAGTGGCGTTAAAGTTGAAAACCAGCGATGAGCCTTTCGCGCTAATCCGAATTGGCGACATTTCAGATTGGCTTACTAAAGAGCTTAAAGATTACGAAATCAATAACCATTTCAACGAGGAAAGTTTTTTTGAACGATTAAACAAAGATGGCTCTGATATCAATATGCTGCTTGGCTCACGCAGTTTTTATGAGGGCTGGGATTCCAACAGACCCAACGTGATCATGTACATTAACATCGGCGTAGGGTTAGATGCGAAAAAATTCATCCTACAGTCCGTTGGTCGCGGCGCCCGCATTGAACCATTGAAAGATAAACGTAAGCGATTTGCGCACCTGAAAACAGGCGGCTTGCTGACCAGCAGTGAAGTGGAATTGTTTGAGCAGGTGAAGCAAGACGTTCTGCTGTTGGAAAGTGAATTCATTTTTGGCACCAACCGGGAAGCCCTGGAAACGGTTATTGAGGGAATGAAACAGGAAGATGCCGAAGCTGATTATGAAGAAGTCAGTCTTTCGGTTAACATAAAAGAAGTTACCGGTAAGTTACTTTTGGTCCCCGTGTTCCGGCCGCAGAACGAACCGCTACCCGAAAAGAAGAACCTTGCCAAGTTCGCCCTCTCTTCAGAGAATCTTAGTCTTGTTGAGTCTTTTCTTGAGTATGTTGAGGACGACCGCGTATTGATAGCGTTGTATAACGCCAAACCAAAACAAGTCAGCCTGTTGCGCAGGGGCATCCAAGCGAAGTCCGATCATTTTAGAACAGACGGACCTAACTATAAAAATCTGGACGTGTTGGTTAACCAGGTTTTTTGGTTCTCCAATCTATATGGTAGAGAACTAGAGAATTTCAAACCGCTTGAAGACGAAATTAATCACTTCAAGCATATACGGCTCTTTCTGCCGCGTGTGGAATTTGAACGTTTTGAGAACCTATTGCAGACATATGCCGAAAAGCCAAAGAGGATTGAAGACCTGCGTACACGATACGTTTCTGGTCAACTAAGCTTTGAAGACATGTTTTCCCAAGCCGAGAGCCTCGGTCAAGCTGACCGTTTTGATTATGATGGTCTGGCTGTAAACTTCCTGACGATTGCAAAGCATTACTACCTGCCAATCCTCACTTCTAATGACGACAAAATTGAATACATTCGCAACATCATCAAGGTGCCAAGTGAGGTCAGTTTTCTCAATAAATTGGACAGTTACTTGAAAGAACCAGGGAATAAGTTCAGTGAATTGGATTGGTGGCTTTTTAGTCGCGTGGATGAAACCTGTGACCAGGTCAACATTCCATATTACAACCCTTACGAAAACAAAATTTTAAATTTCAAGCCTGATTTTATTTTTTGGTTTCAGAAGGGAAACTCCTACCATATCTTGTTTGTGGATCCCAAAGGCACTTCGCGTACAGAATATGAGCATAAGGTCGATGGTTTCCGAGAGCTTTTTGAAGATCAGGAAAAACCAAGGCAATTTACCTATGGGAATCTAACTATTCAATTACATTTAGCACTGTTCACTTCCGACCGTGCATGGACATCAGAGTACTACCGTCGCTTCTGGTTGGATCAAATAGATAACCTGTTCAGAGGTATAGCTTAATCATCGCCCTGCTCAAAATGGTATACTTGACAAAAGCTGTAAATCACGAATAATTGGTTTTAAACAGTCCCTCGCCTGTGCAGGCCGAAAGGAAAACCATCATGGCAAAGAAGAAATCTCAAAGCCCGCTCGCTTCGTACCGGAGAAAGAAGAAATCCGGAAAAGCGTTTATCGGCGTTCTCGCCGGGCTTTTTATCGTCGCGGGTCTGGCGCTCATCGCCCTGTGGGCTACTGGCAACCTCGCCGGCACCCCGGGTTGGTTCGCCACCAAAACCCCTACCCCGACCATCACGCTCACCCCCACCCCCGTAACGCCGACCAACACCACGACCCACACCCCGACCATCACCGAAACCCCCACAATCACCCCTACCTTCACCCCCTCCGCGCCGTTCGAATACGTCGTGCAGGAGGACGATAACTGCGCGGTAATCGCCGAAAAGTACGATGTGGACGTGGAAGTGCTGCTCTACCTGAACAACCTGGACAGCTCCTGCATCATCAACGTCGGGCAGACCATTCTGATCCCCGCGCCCGGGCAGGAGCTCCCCACCGCCACCCCGCTGCCAACCGATATCCGCCGCGGCACGGTCATCGAATACAAAGTCCGCTCCGGAGACACCCTGGAAGCCCTGGCAATCCGCTTCAACTCCACCGTGGACAAAATCCTGTACGAAACCAACCGCTGGCGCCGCACTCAGGGTCTCACCGACCTGAAAGACAGCTCCATCCTCTTCATCGGCGATATCCTCAAGATCCCTGTGAACCTGGTCACCCCCGTCCCGACCGCGACAGCCACCCGCACGATGACGCCGTCGCCAACGCCGTAAGGACGGTTATCACAAATCCACGCACAAGGTCTGGCTGTCAACCAGACCTTTTTTTATGGCAGCCGGGAAAACCGGCTGCGAAGGTTCCCCGGCCAACAAAAAACGCCGTTCTCAGGTTCCAAGGACGGCGTTGTTGGCTCCACGCGGGTTCGTCAGGTCAGGCGCCCCCACGACGGTTGGCTGCGTTTATTTCTTGTCTTCGTCTTTCTGGTCCGTGCTTGTCGGTTCAGGTAAAAGATCGTATTCCCGGATTATCTGGATGTCATGTTCCAGGAAGTAGTTCAGGAGGATCCGCAGCAATATTATCGCGAACAGAATCATGATATCCACCAGGGTCGGGGAAATCGCCAGCCTGAGGATATCCGCCGCCACCGCGAATTCAAGCCCAAGGCTCAGTCTATGACCCAGGCGCAGCCGCAGGCTTTCGGAATGTTGGATCTGGTTATAAAAATTCCGATCCATAATACGGCGGGTATATCCAATCAGCGCTTGTACAGAAGCAGAGGCAATGATGAGCACGGCGGAAATCTCGCAAAAGAGCACCGCGTAGCCGACCACCAGCTGGAAGGTCTCCTCATGCGGGATGATCTTGGATGGACCCACCATAGGGTTCGCTTTGGCAAGATTTAAAATCAGTATCAACCCGACAATTAACAGGGTTGGCAGGTAATAATTGCTTAATTTATCCAAGCACGCGTTCTTTGAATTATGTTTTTCACTCATTGTTACCTCAGGTTGGCAAATTTAAAAAACGGTGATTACTTTTCCGGAATCCGCAATGGATTGGAACAGCGCGTCGATAACCACCATGTTTTTCACAGATTCAGCCAATGGAAAGCGCGGCAGTTCTTTGGCCATCACCACATCATAGAAGTGCCCGACAGCGCGTTTGTAATTATCGCCACCGCGGAAGTTAAGTTTGCGCGCTTCGTCTTTTTTCATCAGTATCAAACTGGTGTTGTCTTTGCCGGGGTTAAATACCTGTTCGATTTCAAGCATCCCTTCCGTGCCAACGACGCGGGTGTATTGCTGCCGAACGGCATTGAAGCCCACCATGAATTGCGCGTAAACCTGGTCTCCAAAATCCAGGCTGGCGCTGACCTGCAAATCCACGCCGCTGCTGCCCTGATATGCCAGGGCTTGCACCTGGCGCGGTTCCCTGCCGACTAAAAGACGCGATATATCCACACAATAACATCCCAGGTCGTAAAGGGCGCCGCCGCCCAAATCCGGGCTCAGCCGGATATCATCCGGGTTGTTGGGGGTGAATGAAAAGCTGGAGCTGATAAAGCGTAATTTCCCCAGGTCGCCCTGCCGGATAAGTTCCTGCGTTCGTTCAAAACGCGGGTCATAGCGGTATGCCAGGTTTTCCATCAACACGACGGATTTTTCCAGGGCGGCGCTGACCATCATCTGGGCTTCGTCAGCATTCAAAGCGATAGGTTTTTCCACCAACACATGCTTGCCCGCTTCCATCGCCCGGGTTGCCCATTGGTAATGTTCGCTGTTGGGCAGAGGGATGTATACCGCCTGAATGTTAACGTCGTTCAGGAGTTCTTCATAGCTTCCGTAGGCTTTCGGAATTTCATTCACGCGCGCAAATTCCGCCGCGCGGGTCAGATCGCGGCTGGCAACCGCCGGGACGAAGTTATGCCTGGTCGCTTTGATAGCCGGGATAACCGACTTGGCAGCCACGCGCGCCGTCCCCAGAATCCCCCAATTCAGGTCGTCCTTACGGAAGAGAGCCGTTCCAGTGCCGGATGAAAATGGTAGAATATCCATAGTACCTCTGTTTTCTGATTAAGCACCGTGTTAATGAATTGCTTTAATTATAACCAGATTGTACTTAAATAACCTCACTAACTTTGACAGGAGAGAAATGAACCCCGAAACCCTCACCAGCCGTATCCAACACTACGTTTCCAGTCACGAAACCGACATCCTCAAGTTTATGCGTGAAATATGCGCGATCCCAAGCATGGAATCCCAAATTGGCGCTGTCGGCGAGCGCATCGCCGCCGAAATGCGCGCCCTGAACTTCGATGAAGTGCGCTTCGATAAGATGGGCAACATCCTCGGGCGGATCGGCTCCGGTCCGCGCGTCCTGGTCTACGACTCGCATATCGATACCGTCGGTATTGGCGACCCCGAACAGTGGCAGTGGGACCCGTTCATCGGCAAAGTTGAAGATGGCTGTTTGTTCGCCCGCGGCGCTTGCGACGAAAAAGGTTCCACCCCCGGTATGGTGTATGGTTTGGCAGCCGCGCGGGACCTGGGCTTGCTGGAGGGCTGGACCGCCTGGTATTTCGGCAACATGGAAGAGTGGTGCGACGGAATCGCCCCAAACACCTTCGTGGAGGTTGACCCGGGAATTAAACCGGATTTCGTGGTCATTGGCGAGCCAACCTGCATGCGCGTCTACCGCGGCCATAAAGGCCGGGTAGAACTTAAGGTGACTGCCAAGGGCGTTTCTGCCCACGCCGCCAGCAACCACCTGGGGCACAACGCGGTTTATGAGCTGCTGCCGGTAATTGCCGGTATTCGCGACCTTGAACCCCAGCTTGGTGACGACCCATTTCTTGGGCACGGTAAAATCACCGTCACTGATATGCAGGTGAAAACGCCCAGCATCAACGCCGTGCCGGACGAAGCCCTGATTTATATTGACCGTCGGATGACCTTTGGCGAGACGAAGGAAGAAGCCATCGCCCAAATCCAACGGCTCATCCCCGAAAGTTCCCGCGGGCGCGTCAGCGTGGAAATGCTTTATTACGATGAGCCTTCTTATACAGGCTTCGTTTTCCCGGTTGAGAAGTACTTTCCCGCCTGGGCCTTGGAGGAACAGCATCCATTGGTGCAGGCGGGTCTGCGCGCGCGCAACCTGATTGGACTGGCAGAAGAGCCGGCTGGTAAATGGAGCTTCTCCACGAATGGTATCTACTGGGCGGGCAAAGCGGGCATTCCATCGATTGGCTTTGGGCCAGGCGATGAAGTCTACGCGCACAGTGTGATGGAACGCGTGCCCCTGGCGGATGTCGTGAAAGCCACCGAGTTCTATGCCCTGCTGCCGGGTTTGATTGCCTGAACCCCTCCGCCAGTGGCGCCGGGCAGATAACCTGCCAACCTTCACCGGTATAAAAACAACAAAGACGGACCTCTGGCCCGTCTTTGTTGAATATTAGGAAAGCAATTATAAGCAGGCGCTATCCGCGCAGGAAACGCCCCAAGGCTTCATCAAAGCCAAGGTCCCGGCTGGCTGCCTCTTCCGCGAAGCGGTCGATAAAGCGGTCCAGGTCGGGTGTGTTTGTGAACAGGAATTTTCGCGCGGCATTGTACCCGTTGTAGATTGGGGTTTGCCGTTCGAGCAGCTTTTGTTTGTAGGGCCCCAGAGCCTCGGCGGAGTAGTCCTTCTGCTTCAGGGCTTCAATTGCCGTCTCGGCAGCCGCCTGACCAGCTAACATTGCCAGGTCTTGCCCACCGCCAAAAGCGGCTTCAATCATGTTGCCGGCATCGCCAGCCACCATAACGCCGTGGCTGAAGTTTTCGCGCACAGCCCAGGTCGCGGGCAAACGCCAGCCTTTGATTTCACCCAGCAAACGGGCTTCTCCCAGCCTGATATTCCCAAATTTGGTGTTATCCCGCCACCAATCAAACAAGTCGTTGAGCACCATGCCGCTGCGCTGGAGCGCGCCTTCGGTAATGAAGACGCCCACGTTGCCCTTTGTTTTGCTCATCGGGAAGATCCAGGTGTAACCACTTGGCGCGAACATGTCAAAATAGAAGAATTCGATCATGTCTGTCATTTCCCGAATTCCCTCAAAGTAACCGCGCGCGCCGTAGAATACCAGATCCGGATCCTCATTATAGAAGCCAATCTGGTGCGCGAGCCTGGAGTGCGCGCCGTCCGCCACAATGACCAGGTCGCTTTCAACTTCGATGATCTGACCTTCGAAAACTGCCCGGACACCCCGGACAACCCCGCGCCTGACCACCAAATCTAAGGCTTCAAAGTTCTGCAGAAACTCCGCTCCGGCTTTAATCGCCGCCTGCACCACCAGGTGGTCGACGATTTTTCGCGGGCAGCTGATAACACCGTGTGGTTTCGACCGCAAACCAATGGACTTTTCGGTGGCTGACACAAGCAGGGTGCCCATGCTGGGGGTGCCGTACTTCATGATATCGTCCATGACGCCCATCTCTCGGAACAGCGGCCAACTCGGACCTCTCAAACCATCACCGCAGGGTTTGTCTCTCGGCCAGGTTTCTTTATCCACCAACAAAACATCGACGCCTGCCTTCGCCAGGTAGTATGCTGCAGTACCGCCTGCAGGCCCGGCACCAACAACTATTACTTCTCTTTTCATCTTAGCGTTCCTCCTCAGCGACAGGTTTCATATAAATCACACCACCAACCGGACAAATCCGGACGCAGACGCCGCAGCCAATGCATTTTTCCGGGTCCACAAATTGGTAGCCGCATTCCAGGCAGCGGTTCACTTCCGCGATTGCTTCCAGCTCGTTCATCACCAGTTCAACTTCATCAAAATTAAGGATGCGTTCCGCCACTGGCACAACCGGCGTAGGATATTGCTTTTCTTTAAGGCGAACGGCCGGATAAATTTTTTCGTTTATGGGGGCTGGAGAAATCGTGCGTAAGCGCAGGGGGTCTTTCAGGGTTCTGCCGCGTAGGGCATTGTCAATATCCAAAGCGGCTTTTTTGCCGGCTGCCATAGCGTTCACAACGGAAACATCACCGCTCTGCACATCGCCCGCGTAATAAACTTTCGGATTCCCCTGATATTCCTTCCAAACTGGGTCAGCTTTCTGACCAATAGCTTCGATGACCAGATCAGCTTTAATCACTTTTTCCGTTCCCGGGATAGTGACACAGTTTATTTTTTGGTCAACCTTTTGTATGCTTTCAACCTGAATGAGCTTGACGCCGTCCAAACGCGGCTGTTCGCCAATATAGCTGACGGGCATCCAGCCTTCCATCAGGACTACGCCTTCTTCTTTGGCCTCTTTCAGTTCCCAGTCGTGGGCAGGCACTTCATCGCCGCATTCAACACACACGGCGGTAACTGACTTGGCTCCGTTGCGGAGCGCGACGCGGGCGGTATCCATCGCGACGCTGCCGCCGCCGATAACGACCACATCGCCGTGTTCCACGAATTGTTGCCCGGGGTGTCGGTAGAGATCCTGATCATAATTGACCCGGTCCATGTATTCCAACGCGGAATAAATACCCTCAAGCTCCCAGCCTTCCAGGTTCAGTTTCTTGGCTTTGGTCATGCCGGTCGCGACAAGGACTGCGTCATAAGTTTGGAGCAATTCTTCCATTTGTTTGGGGCCAATATATTCGCCCAGTTGGAAATTAACGCCGAAGTCTTCCATCAGCCCGACTTCCTGGGCGACGACCTCGCGCGGCAGCCGGAAAGTGGGAATGCCGCGGATTAGCATGCCGCCAGCCTGCTGAGCGGCGTCATACACAGTGACCTCATAACCGGCTTTCGCCAGATCGTGCGCCGCCGATAACCCTGCCGGACCTGCGCCAATAATCGCCACAGTCTCTTCGTGGATTATGGGGTAAGGGTCGCCCTCAGGAACAGGCATTTCCTCTGCCAGGTAACGTTTGATAGCCCGGATTTTCAGGGCTTCGTCCATCAACAGCCCGCGCTTACATTCTTCCTCGCAGGGGTGGTGGCAGATCCGTCCAAGAACAGCCGGGAAGGGAGTCTTATCCCAAATCAGCTTATAGGCTTCTTCAAGTTTCCCAATTCTCAACAGGTTGATATACCCTTGCGGGCTGATACCCAGCGGGCAGCCAATAGTGCAGGAATGATTTGCCGAAATCTCGCGCATATCGTCAAAACTTACCCCTGGCTTTGGCGCGCACCCCGGGCAAATTCGGCATACCTCACGCTGCCTTTCGCTGATTGCCTCAACCGGGCAATACTCCCGACAGATTCCGCAGTTGACACACTCTTTGGAATCAATCCATGCCAAAGCAGTCCGTTCCAGGGCATATTCCTTACCCTCGGCCACTTTGACCTTTACCAATAATTGATCAGCCATACAAACACTCCTTTTACTTGGTTGGTCTAATAACTGAATTTCCGAGAAGGCAGCCGCCGGCGCCTTCTATGGGATGATGGATACAGACGCATTCAGCGTAAGCCGCGGTGAAGCGTGGGGGTTGATTAAAGCAGGTAAAGCGATCATCCCATCGGCAGCTATTATAGGATAGAAGAAAATATTGTGTGATTTTTTTCACAAATTAAGCGAAATATGTATTTTTTTCACTCCATCATTCGCGCGGCCAAAACAAATCTGCGGCGCATCAGATCGTCGCGCACGACAATAATCGGGTTTGATTCCATTAAAATTTTCTGACGGGCATTACCGAACCTTTCCCGGCTTGCCAGGCTCTTCCTTCAGGGAGAAAGCGGAAAACAAAAACCAGCCGCGTAAGTTTAAATTGCTGGGTATAATCATGGCAAGAAACCTCAAGGAGAGAAACCATGCAAACTTTCTTACACGGACGCGACCTGATCGGCGATTTGGACTTTAGTAAAGAAGAAGTTGAGACTGTCCTGGACGTCGCCTGGGACCTCAAGCGCAAGCGCGCGCTGAACGAGCCCCATCCTTATCTGCGGGACAAGGCTCTGGCGATGCTCTTCTTCTTCAGCAGCACGCGCACGCGCGGCTCTTTCGAGGCGGGTATGGCGCAGCTCGGCGGGCACGCGGGCTTTATTGAGAGCAAAAGCACCCAAATTTCCCACGGGGATACCGCCCGCGAGATTGGCGAAATCTACGGGCGCTATTACGACGGCATCGCCATCCGCCATTGCGACTGGCTGGCCGGCAACCCATACATCAACGAAGTCGCCAAAAACGCGCGCGTTCCGGTTCTGAATATGCAGTGCGATATCTACCACCCTTTCCAATGCCTGGCAGACCTGATGACCATCATGGAAAAAAAGGGACGCGATCTGCGTAAGAAGAAGATTGTAGTCTCCTGGGCGTACGCGGCTTCATACCTCAAGCCGATTTCCGTCCCGCAATCGCTCATCTTGCAGATGCCGCGTTTTGGAATGGATGTTACCCTCTCCTACCCGCCGGAATTTATGCTGATGCCGGAAATTGAACAGCAGGCGCGCGACGAAGCCCGTAAAGCCGGAACCGCCTTTGAAATTGTGCACGATATGGATGAAGGTATGCGCGGCGCGGATGTTGTCTATGCCAAGTCCTGGGGGCCGCTGCTCACCACCGCGGACGGCGTCGAAGGCAAGCGCCTTCAGGATTCGTACAAAGATTGGATTATGGACCAGCGCCGGCTGGAGCTGGCCAACCCGGACGCCATCTACATGCACCCGCTGCCGGCTGACCGCAATATTGAGGTGACCGACGAGGTCCTGGACGGCCCGCATTCCGTGGTGTTTGATGAAGCCGAGAACCGCCTGCACGCGCAAAAAGCGGTCATGGCGTTGACTATGGGTTAGTTTCTAATCCTGCTTTTAAAACCAGGGGAGCTCTTGCTCCCCTGGTTTTATTTTGTCCCGGTGGCGCTTTTCCTTATCCCGGCAGCCGGCGGGCAGAGCGTATTAATATCAACCCATTCATCCGTATATTGACAGACCGTGATTCACAGAGCGCTTGAACTGGCATTGGCATCCCTGCCAAAGCGCAGGGGCTCATACGCGTCAACACAGCGCTTCAGCTTGAACGGCAGAACGATTCCATCAAGAAAGCCAACCGAGAAGCGTTCCCACGCAATTTCTATTGCCCTGTGTCCAATTCGGATAAGTGAGGTTCACCCCCCGCGGCAGTCCGTTTCCCCAGCCGCGGCTCAGGCAAATTAACCGCGTGCCGGGCTTCGGCGCCAGCCGCTTTGCTCCTAAATCAAACGCGCGCCAAGCCCGGGCCGCGCGCAGAGCACCTGCTGCACCCCCGGCAGCTCCCGCAGCCGCGCTTCCACCCAGTTCTTTTCAGCGCCTGCCGTGATGACATGCACATTGGGCCCGGCGTCCACGGTCGCGCAAACCGCGCGGCCGCGCTTGCGCCAATCGAGCACATGCCACAACACGGTTTCTGTGCCCGCAGTCCAATAAAAGAGAGGCGGCGTGCTGGTGCGCATCACCGCGTGCATCCAGTGCGAATCCGCTTCCACCACGCGAGCCAGCCGCGCGAAATCCCTTGCCAAAAGCGCCTGCCGGCATTCAATCAAGCGTTCTGGAGCCCCCGCGACGCGCAGCCCATTCAGCGGCGAAGTGCCTGCCAAGGCGTGCCCTTCGGTTGACCCAATCGCCTTATGCTCCGAACGCAGCACCACGATTAAATCCACCAGGTCCCAATATTCCGGTGGGGCAACCTGCACTGCGTAACTGTCCGCGTCAGCGCTGCCCGGCAGCCATTCCGCGAAGCCGTCCGGCACCGAACGGCAAGCGGAACCGGAGCCGCGGCGCGCCAGGGCCGAAAGTTGCTGTTCGTTTAAGCTCAGCCCGAGGGCGGTGCTGGCAGCCAAGGCGAGAGCGGCAAATGCCGAGGCGGAGGAAGCAATCCCCGCGCCGGTCGGGAAGTTGTTCTCGCTTTCCACGCGCGCCCAAAGGCCGCAGCCGGCAAGCTCCCGCGCGCGGTCTAAAAAGGCGGAAACGCGCGCCAGGCTTTCCTCCCCCTGCTCCACCCCACCCAACGAAAAGCTGTCCGCGGAGAAATCAGCGTCAAACCAGACGCGCGTGCGGGTTTCGAGCCCGTCCAGGTTCATGGAGAGCGAACCGGTCAGAGGCAGGCGCAGCAGCGCGTCGCGGTTGCCCCAATACTTAATGAAAGCGATATTTGGATGGGCGGAAGCGGCAGCAAACATCAAAACCTCTCTTGAATTAGGTTGATTTTACCTTTATTTTCGAGTGTGTCTCGTGCTTGTTTGAGAACGCGCTTTAGCGGGCTCAGCCTTCATCCACATCATCAGAATTTCGTCGGCTGTGAATTGATTTTCCAACCTTACCCAGCGGATGGCGCTGGAATATGCCAAACCAGCCCATCCTCTGAAATTTTCCGGTTTTGATCTTACACAAAAATCAAGTAATTCAGGAAGTTTTCTCCCTTTAGGATATGCTTAATAATTCTTAACATCGAACAACCTCCTCCTCATTATCCTTCATATCGAAGCGCCTCAATGGGGTGCTTTCTTGCCGCTTTATTGGCAGGGTAAAGTCCAAAGATCAAGCCGATCACTGAAGAGAAACTCACGGCAATTCCTACCACGCTTAATGACATGCTGAACTTGATGCTTCCCGAGATTAAGGAAACAAGAGCAAGAATTCCCCATGACAGCAGCAAACCAAATATGCAGCCGAGCAGACTGATCATGAGGGCTTCGATTAGAAATTGCGTCATGATGCTTTTTCTGCCAGCACCAATCGCTTTGCGGATGCCGATTTCTTTTGTGCGTTCTGTAACCGAAACCAGCATAATGTTCATAATCCCAATGCCGCCTACCAATAGGGAAATTGCGGCAATCCCGCCCAGAAGCAGGGTAAGGGTGGTTGTTATTGATCCCATTGCATCGGATATGCTGGACATATTTGAGATAGTGAAAGCATCCTGATCCTGCTTAAAGCGTTTCATTAAATAATTTTCAACGGCGGTCTGACCGGTGTCGATATCGTTTGTGGCAGCAACGGAGAAGGAGGTGATGTATGGCTGTCCCGCCATTCTGGCCTGAACCGTAAAGGGTATATAAACAGACAACCCGCTTATCATGCGGCTCATCATCGAGGAATCCTCTGCAAGAACTCCAATCACGTAAAAGCTACGATTGTTGATGGAAATGCTTTCACCAACAACCTCATCCATACCGAACAGTTCATCAGCTGTATCATACGAGAGCACGACCACATAGGAACTGTTATCAACATCCGTTGTCTTGATAAACCTTCCGTGAGACAATTCCAGGCCTTGGATCTCGTAATATGAAGCTGTCGTTCCATACACAGAAACGGAAGCGTCGGAATAGCCGTTTTTAGCCGATGCAATCATCATCCCGGATGGTGCAACAAGCGCGATAGCTTCATCAGATGCCATCTCGGCAAGATTATTAAGCCGTAATGGGGAACCCTTATCGTCTTTGATTGTTACGCTGATCATGTCTTTACCAAGGGACTCAACTTCACTTGTTACTGCGCCTGTAGCCCCATTAACCAGCGAAACCAGCACCACCAGAGAGATGACGCCTATGATGATCCCCAGCATGGTCAAAAATGAACGCATTTTATTCGATACGATAGCAGACCATGCCATTTTTACTGATTGTGCAAACATCATTCCACCTCACTAACGCGCCCATCGATGATACGGATGCGGCGCTGTGCTTGATGGGCGATTTCCTCGCTATGGGTAATGAGGACAATCGTATTACCTGCGGCATGTAATTCGTGGAATAGAGACACGATATCGTTGCCCGTTTTTGAATCCAAATTTCCTGTGGGTTCATCGGCAAGCAAGATGGCAGGTTCCGTCGCTAAGGCTCGGGCAATTGCCACACGTTGCTGTTGACCCCCGGATAACTCGGTTGGCTTGTGATTGCCTCTATCGATTAAGCCAACGCGCTCCAAAGCCGCATTGGTCTTTTCCTTTCTTACTCCTACAGACAGCTGCTGATAGATGAGAGGGAGCTCCACATTTTCCCATGCAGTCATCCTTGAAAGGAGATTGAAGCTCTGGAACACAAATCCGATTTTTTTATTGCGTATGCGCGCCAGTTCCTCCTCTGAATACTGCTCGATGGACTGTCCATCAAGCAAGTATTCTCCTTCGTCAGCAACATCTAGGCAGCCAATGATATTCATCATAGTGGATTTTCCACTTCCAGAGGGACCGATAAGGCTTACGAATTCCCCTTCATTAATGGTGAGGCTTGCGCCATCCAACGCCCGCACCTCTTCGCCGCCAACGTTATAAATTTTGGTGATGTTTCGCATGGTGATTATAGGTTTTAATGCCGCCGCCATCATTGACCGCCTCCGCCACCGAAAAAATTCCTGCCGCCCATGCCGTATGTTACCTCGGCGCTGGACGAACTTGTATCAATATACTGGACCACATCGTTTACGGATAAGCCGCTTGTCACTTCCGCATTGACACCATCTGAAATCCCAGTAGTGATGTCAACCCGCTTTTGTGTTTTGCCATTCACGATATAGACATACGTCCCCGTTGAGTCTTCATAAATTGCCGCAATAGGGATGAACAGAACGTTCTCAGCGCGCTCCACCATAATCACAGCGTTGCCATTCATGCCTTCAAGAAGGCGCTCATTGTATTCCAAAGACAACTCTACAGAATAAGTTGTGATATTGCCTGAAGCCTTACCGAGTTTTGAAATATGGGCTATCTTTGCCGTGTAGGATTCAGCCGGGAAAGCATCCAGCGTGACATTTACCTCTTGATCCAAGACCACTGAGTTAATATCAAGTTCATCTACAGCAATGACCATTTTAACTGCACCTCCGGCATGAATGGTAAGAGCGGTTGAAAACCCCGAAGCCGTTGTTGTGCTGGTGCTGGCTGAGCTCCCGCTTCCGGTTTTTGTATTATCGAAAATCGAAATCTCACTAACCAAACCATCAGTTGTTGCTATGACTTGGGGATTAATCATATATCGTAAAACAGCTTGCAGTTGCTCAGCCATTTCATTCCGTTCGGTCAGAGCTAAACGATAACTGTTTGTTTCCATAGCATCTTTCAAGGTAAACAAAGTGTCGCCTGCGGACACAAACGAATTTCCGCTATAATGTACCTTTTTTATCGTTCCGCTATTTCCGTACACGGCGATCGGCGTATTGATCTCTATAATGCCTTCACCAATAAAGGTGTCTTCGTCATAAACCTGTGCGGTTACTTTGTATGGCGTTCCTTTATCTGTAAGGGTAATAATATATCCGGTGGCGGTCTTCCTTGCTACTTTACCTGTTTTCGAGGTGTCAGACCATTTCACGGTAACCTCTGCATCGAGAGCAAGCTCTTGGTCGGCTTCTATCTCAATCCTCATAAGGCCATCCGTCGAAATAAGCGCCAATGCGCCTTGCTCACCAATCGCTCCGACGACATCGCTGCCCTCTGAAACTGGCAGATACTTAATGATGCCTTCAACGGGGGCATTGATGTATTGCAAAGTTTTTCGACTGCTGACATTTTTGTCCAGTTTGGCCAACTCGTCTGAAAGATACGCCGCGCGATCCACAAGGGATTCATAATCCAAAGTTGCCAGCGTATCGCCTTTTTGGATCACATCGCCCGCTTTAACCAGCACTTGGGATACCAAAATGCCATCCGGCAGATCAATATTCACGACATCGTTTGCCTGGAGCGTTCCGCTCCCTGTAATGGTTGATTCCACGTTTCCACGGGTTATGGTGTAGGATTGGAAAGCTTCCGTCGTGTTTTTGTTCGTCGGGTATAGAATGAGCACAGCGGCTGCCACTAAAACTACAACTGATATGAGTACCCAAGGCCAAATCTTCCTGGTCTTCACCTTTTTGTTCGCTTTGTTTGCTTCCATTGAAAAATCACTCCTTATCCTTTTCAGGAAATATATTGCACGGCAAACGAGGCCTGCTTTTTCAGGCCCAGTGACATGCCGCTTGATTCGACAGGATAAGGATAAGGGTCTATCCTAAACTGAATATGAACAAAAACACGCTGCGAGTGAAGTCGCAGCGTGTTTTCCAAAGTGTTCATTTTACGATAGGGGAAGCTCTACGGTAAAGACAACATGGTTTAGGCCGCTGTTCACACGGATCACACCGTTATGCAGATCAACGATTTTCTTTGAAATGGCAAGCCCGATCCCTGCTCCTTCTGAGGAGTGGGAGGTGTCCCCCTGATAAAACTTATCAAATATTCTTTTTTGCATTTCGAGGTTGATTTCACTTCCTGTATTTTTGATGGAAACATAAAGGGTATTTTGATCCTGCCTGATAGTCACATCGATTAATCCTCTATGATCTGCGTACTTGATCGCATTGTCCAGTATGTTAATCCACACCTGCTTAAGCAGATCTTCATTTGCCGGACAGAAAAATTCATCAAAGTCAGCACCGATATATAAATCCTTATCAGTCCATTTCTTCTCCAAAAGCAAGATGCTTGTCCTGATTTGTTCGGAAATGTTGACCTGAGTGACACCAGTCAGAATGTTCTGTTTTTCAATCTTTTCCATATTCAGCACATTCGTGGAGAGTTCAGCGAGACGGCTGGACTCACTTAAAATAATATCGATATATTCTGACCGCTTTTCATCGGAAAGGTCCTGCCGTTTGAGAAGCTTTGCAAATCCGCGTATGGAGACAATGGGAGTTTTGAATTCATGTGAGAAGTTATCCACAAAATCCGAACGCAACATTTCCGTGTTTTGCAGTTCGCTGGCAAGTGTATTAAAACTGTCTACCAGTCCCTTTGCGACACTATTTTCTCCCGCATCAATTCTTGTTTCAAAGCGACCATTTGCGAGCTTGTCCAGAGCGGCAATAAATTGGTCAATCTCCCTCATTGGGCGGCGTCCGATGATAGTTGAAATAACAGTGCCGATCAGGATGCTAGATAACGCCAGAACCGCAACCGGTAGAAGAATATTTGGCTGTTCTATGCGTGTGAGTATGCCGAACCTGAACAGCGCAAATATTACAAAGGCTATGATCATCATCGTGATCACCAATCCGGCGAAAACGATAATGGCGAATAAGAAACTCAGCAGACCCGGTTTTAATGTGTTATGCTTTTTCATGCTTTTTCACCGCCTTGTATCCAAGCCCCCTGACAGACACAATCTCAAACTCGTCATACCCCTCAAAACGTTTTCTTAGCCGGTTGATGTGTACCGTGATTGTTCCCCAATCAGTATCACTCTCCATGCCCCAAATTTCATCCATAAGCTGGATGCGGGTAAATATGGTGCCCGGATACGAAAGCAGCTTGAAAAGGAGCAGAAACTCTTTCGGAGGCAGTTCCTGTGTCTCTGAACCTCTGGTTACAGTGAAGGAGTCAAGGTCTAAACAAACATCTCCAATCACGATCTTACGCTCCGATGCAATCTGGGCACGCCGAAGCAACGCCTTAACATGCAGCAATAATTCCTCTTCATCAACGGGCTTCGTCATATAGTCGTCGGTTCCTACAAGGAACCCTTGTTTTCTGTCCGCAGGAAGTTGCTTGGCGCTGACCATTAATATGGGAAGGTTGTTATTTACTTGCCGAAGAATTTCCGTAAATTCATAACCATCCATGACCGGCATCATAATATCCAAGATCACAAGCTCAATATGTTCCTTACCCATAACGGCCAGCGCGTCTTCACCATTTTCTGCAGTAGAAACAGTATAACGCTCCGCTTCCAGAACAGCACGCATTAGTTTTCTTGTGTTTTTATCATCGTCTACTATTAAGATATGAATCATCACTACACCTCCTTCGTAATACTTTACGAGGACTTTGTAAACTGAATCTAAACAAACGCTACTTCTTCTTTAATCTGCCATCTACGGGCTTTTGTGCATCTTTAGAAATTGCCCATAGCTTGCTAAAGCAAACAATTCCGTCAATACGACCCTCTTTACACAATTTTTGAATACGGCGTTCTGAGATTCCCCATTTTTGCGAAGTCTTTTCGGCGTAATATAATCCATGAAATACCCTCTTTCAAGCTAGCATTCTTTTATTATTATATGCGTTACAACGAATAAAATTGAGTTGCAAGTATTACTAAGATTAAAACTTTGTGTTTCACCGTAATGGGGTCAAGGGAATAGAAGAAGCTACCGGATATTATATGGCAGGTTTTTATTTTCGTTTATACTCTGAAATGTTCCGGTTTTTCTATACCACTTTTCTGCTTTTCGGGTATAATTTTATTGTCAATTAACTCGAAATTTTATTGATACCCAATGAAAGCGAGATGATGTGGGGGATTTCGGAAGCATTAACCTAAACAGCAAAAAGCCTTATTATTTGCAGCTGAAGGAATTAATCCAAGGCCATATTGAATGCCGTGAGCTGCTGCCAAACGAGAAGCTGCCCAGCGAAGCCGAACTCTGCAAGGAATTAAAAGTCAGCCGCACAGTAATCCGCCAGGCGCTGGTCGAATTGGAACAGGAAGGATTAATCCGTAAGCGCAAGGGCAAAGGCTCTTTTGTGACTGAAAACAAGTCCAAATTGATGATTTCCCTTTATCCGTTGGATCATTTGTTCCTGGCTGAAAGCGAAGAGCAAATTCCGAAACTGCAATTGCTGAAAAAAACAAATCTGCCCGCACCCGCGCATACAGCCAGCACACTAATGATTAACGAAGGCGACCCGGTATTGCAGGTTTTGCGCTTATTCTGCCAGCGGGAAGAGCCGATAATCCTGTCAAAAAGCCTGCTTCCCGCGCATGTATCCGCCTATCTGAACGATGAGGCGCTGCGCAAACCGGTGCGCTATGCCGAGAATATGCCGCCTGCGGTTTGCTTCGACCACGCCGAGAATTCCATTGAAATCACGGACGTGAGCAGAGAAGATGCCGAACTTCTGCAAATCCCGCCGGGCGCGCCTGTGTTTAAGGTGAGCACCGTCAGCTTTAATAAAGAACACGTCCCAATCGAAGCGGATACAAGTTTTCTGCGCGGAGATCGCGTCCACCTCCAGGGCAGGATTTTTTTGGCCTAAAAATCCGGCTCTCTACCCGGCGCCACTCACACCTTTGGCCCGCGTCAGAGAGCCCGCCGCTCGCCCGTTGTCAGCCGCATAATCCGCCCTTCCGCGGGGCTCGTGCGAATTTTCCAGCCGTGCCTCTGAAGGCAATATGTCAGCCCATCTTTGGGGGCGCTTTCCCCAAATGCGCGCGAAGCCCCGCCCGCTACTGCAAAAACCCCTACACAGAGCGCTTTCCGTCGCCAGGGGTTTGATATGATTCTGGCATCATGGATGGAGGTGAGCGTTGCCCGAAAAACTTATCCTGGTTGCCTGTGTCACTGGTCTGGTAACCTCCCGGACGGCAGCGCGCAAGATCCGAAAAATCGCGGCCCGACTCAAATGGCAGGTTGATGTCCGGGTGGTAGACTTTCGTCAGCTTGGGCAGGTTGCCGCCGGCGCGGACGCGCTTGTTCTCATAGCCCCCAGCGCTCAACCGGATTACGGCGTCCCTATGTTGAGCGGACTGCCGTTTCTGACCGGTTTTGGACTGGAAAAGGCAGTTCAGGAATTGGAAGACATCCTGAACGCCCCACTCGACAACCCGGCCGCAACCTGGCGTAAAGGGATATAATCACCACGAAGCCCACAGAGCTGGTCAGCAAACCGACTTGACCGTTGCCAGCCGCGGGCAGCCGGCGTTTGGGCTCAGGCAGCAGGATGAACAAAGCCGCCAACAAGCAGAGCGCCTTCGGGCAGGAAAATGTTCCTCCCATCCCGCGCGGCAAACAGACTGAAAACAAGTAAAAAAGGAATACCATGAGCAAGAAATCCAAATTCAAATCCTACGATAAAAGCGGAACATACGCGGGTTTCACAGTCCGCACGCTGTTTGACAAGCGCGGACACATGAAAGAGATTGGCGTGGAAAAAAGCCCGGATTCGGCGCTCTCCGCGCCCGGCATCGCCGCGTTGATTGACCACACCCTGCTCAAACCGGAATCTACTGCCGGGCAGATTGAACAACTTTGCGCGGAAGCGGCGGAGCACCACTTTGGCGCGGTGTGCGTGAACGCCTGTTGGGTAGCGCTGGCTGCCCGGAAGCTGGCTGGTACGGGGGTCAAGGTGGGGTCGACGATTGGCTTCCCATGGGGAACTTCCTCCACCGCCGCGAAGGTGGCTGAGACCCGCCAGGCAATCGCCGACGGCGCGCGCGAAGTGGACATGGTTTTGGCGTACGGCAAACTGAAATCCGGTGATTACGCCGCGGTTGCTGAGGATATCCGCGAGGTGGTTCGCCTGGCGCACAAGCATGACGTGCTGGTTAAAGTTATTCTGGAGACCAGCATGTTGACCCGGGACGAGAAGATTACCGCGTGCTTGCTTGCCAAGCAAGCCGGCGCGGATTTCGTCAAGACCTCTACCGGCTTCCAGGGCGGCGGCGCGACCGCCGAGGACATTGCCCTGATGCGCGCGGTGGTCGGACCCGATTTGGGGGTCAAGGCTTCGGGCGGGGTGCGCAGCCTGGCGGACGCGAAGAAAATGATCGCGGCAGGGGCGACGCGCATCGGCACGAGCGCTGGAATTAAGATTGTGCAGGAGGCCGCTGGGGAAGCTGCTGAAACGCCGGCCGGAGAGGGCGGGTATTAGCCTGGGCGGGCATCTTCCACTTGCTTGAGAATTTCGGTGAGTGAAGCGCGTTCCGATGGGAACGCGCTTATTTTCTGCCGCACTTGTGGCCGCTGCGCTGCGTCCCTCGCGGTGAGGAAATGATTCGTCATTGCGAACGAAGTGAAGCAATCTCCCACTTTGCCAGCTGTGAGAACAATACCCTGCGTTCGCCTGGAAAAATCTTGTCTTTCTGAGCGAAGCGAAGAATCTAATCTTAGTTGATAGATCCTTCGCAGGCTCAGGATGACAAACACGTATACAGGGTCAGGCTGACAGGCATTTGCTTTCACCCTGCTCGGCCAAGATGCTGGCAGGGAGATCGCTTCGTTCCTCGCGATGACGAAATATTGTCAGTTTGGGCCGCAGACGAAGAATCTTTTTCTACAGCCAGGTCCAGCACTAGCAACCTGCACCCGGAAGGGTAGCAGGATGACAATCATCCTCTCCCCCTTCACTCCATACCGGTATGCACACGAACGCAAAGGTTCAAGGATACGGGCTGCTCGCGGTCGGCTGCGCGGTGCCAAGCGGATACGGCCTGGCAGCCGGCGTTGCGGTCGGCTCCTGGTTTGGCAGCGGCGCGGGATGGGGAAACCACTCCGTGCTGACCCCGTCCACCATCCACCAATTCTCCGCTGACAGGCTGTAATCATACAGGTAATCCACCCATGTTTCGCCGTTCGGCCCCAGGATTTCCAGCCAGCAGATATCCACCGGGAAGAGCTTCTGGTCGTTGACTTCCCTCATCAAGCGCTCAATTTGTGCCATTGGCAGCTCGCGGTTGAGGGTCTCCAGGTCCGGCTCGACCAACTGGATGGTGAGGGTGTGAACGGGCACGCCGTCTTTTTGTTCCTCGATCAGTTCAAAGCGTTCCACACGGGCAGAGTCTGCCTGAAAAGCCTGGCGCAGGTAATCCCTGGCTCCCTCAAGGCTCAGGCTGTACTGCGCAGGCGCTGCTTCAGCCTCGAGCGGATAGAGGAAATTTTGCTCCCAGCTGATCTGCTGACCGGAGGGGCTCTGAATCAGCACGATGTAGCTGCCAAGCTGGTAATTCTCACGGTTCACCTGCGTGCAATGCCACTGCACGGCGTGGCGGTCCCGCAGGATTTCCGCTTTGCGCTCCGGGCTATCCTGCGCGCTGTATTCCAGGGTGATCTCCAGGGTCAAAGGCGACTGTTCCGCGACGCGCACGCTTTGCAGCGGCAGCCCTTCAGACTGCAAAGTCTGGCTGAGCTGTTCAGCAAGCTGTTGACCCCTGTCCGCTTTCACGCGCCAGAAGACCAGCAGGAATAGCAACGCCACAAGAAAGGCCGATATTCCAATCATCCAGAGCTGTTTTTTATTCATGGATCGTTTTTCCCCTATGTCAGCCTAGATCACTTCAGCACCAGGGGCAGAAAGATCCGGATTGGCTCCCGCCAGGCGATGCCAAAAGCATAATAGTCCCTGGTTATTCCACCACCATATTCATTGGTATGAGTATAGATATTATGCGCGCTATCCAAAGCGTAGGTTATTGAGAAAAATCCATCCAGGTTGGATGCTGTCCCATAACCAGTCAACCCGACGTAATCCCGGGCTTCCAAACTCGCTATGGATATCGTTCCATCCGCGCAGATTTCAATTCCACCAATAAGTCCAGCATAATTGTCGAGCTTCGCTGTGAACACCTCGCTCCCGGCAGGAGCAGCAGCTACCTGATTGTAAAACGCATCGGAAATTATCCCGCCGGATTGCATTTTGAGATATCCTAATACCTCTAATAGGGTTTGTCCGCCCTGTCCATGGTTAATAAGCCAATCAACGAAGTGCATTGGGCTTTCGTTGCTGATCACGAAGCTGATCACGGTCTGGGCATCCAGTGGAACGGCTGGAAAACTTTCAACTGCTGGTGGGTCTTGCTCCCCAGAGGTTGCTGCCAGGACAGGGAGAGGGGTTGAAAACAGCGCTAACAGCAGGCTGCAGACAAATGCAATGATTAGCCATCGCCAGATACCTTTCATCTCATTTATCCCTTCCCAACATCTTGTTTCGCGTTAAACACAGTTTATCACGAATAATCAAATTGAATTGCATACGGTAAACAGCTAAGTTTGCACACGGTAAACAGCTAAGTTGAAAACGACAGGCGATACATCATTAACAGATACTATACGGTAATTGGGGTAGGGAGTCAATTTACGCAAATGTCATCTCCGGTTTTGAAAGGTTTGTCACCTCCTCGTGCCTCACAGCTGTTTGCGGGTTGGGTGCAGCGGCTCAGTATTCGTCGTTGCTAACTCCCTATTGCCGAAATTGTGTGAAAGCCAGAACTGAAAGCCAGAACGATGGGAAAGGGGGCGTTGCTCGGGTGCTGCGCAAGGCTGACAAGCACATAGATCTTCCGCAAGCTCAGGATGACAGACTAAACATACACCCAACAAAAAAGCGGAGCCGCGCGCGGCTCCGCTTCCTCACATTCAAACACGCACTATCCCTTGGCGGGCATGCTCCGGCTGGCAAGCACATTGATCCCAGTCCCCAGCACATTCTCCAGCACAACGGACTTCATCACCACAGGCGCCTCAACCTCCACCTTGCGGATCTCCGCCAATACCTGCGGAATCATCGGCTTTGGCACCGGACGTTCGGTATACACCGGCAGCAGCGGATGGAATCCGTTGTGGATTTTCACCGTGGTCGCCACCATCCGGCGGGGATCCGAAGTTTCAGCCTGCGCGTAATCCAATCCCTTTTTACAGGAATTGCCAGTCACCTCAATGACTTCCCCGTTTTCCATCAACACGGTCAGACTGCAGCCCTGCGGACAGGCGGTGCAAATGAAATTCAATTCTTCAGCCATTTTTCCTCCTAGCGCGGGTTGATATCAATGGTCAGCTGCCTGGATTTGGCAACATCCGCGTAATTTTTAGTCTTCAGGATGACAGTTACCATTTCGCCCGGGCGGACGTAACGCTCCGCTTTGCGGGTAATCAGGTTCTCGCCGTCGTGCACTTCCACCCACACCGGCTGTTCAATCGGGCGGGTAACGCGCATTTGCAGGCGGATATCTTCCTGTTCCAGCGTGCTCTTATCCAACTTATGCGGAACCACGTAGCGCACATTCTTGCCGGCAATAAGCGGCGTGTAGCGGGCTTCGGCGTTGCGCAGCGCGATGGCAAACTGCGCCGCGCTCTTTCCAGCCGAGAAGCCTGCTTCAGAAACCCAGTCCACCAGGTCGTAAACATGCACCACATTGCCTGCCGCGAAGATGCCGGGCACGTTGGTCTGGAAGGACTCATCCACGTACGGCCCGCTGGTAACCGGGTCCAGCTTTACGCCAGCCTGGCGGGAAAGCTCATTCTCCGGAATAAGACCCACCGAAAGCAGAAGGGTATCGCAGGGGATGACTTCTTCCGTGCCGGGCACAAAGTTCCATTTTTCGTCCACCTGCACCGCCTCAATGGCTTCCACGCGGTTCTTGCCCAGAATGCGCTTGATGGTGTGATTCAGTTGCAGGGGGATGTTATAGTCTTGCAGGCACTGCACCAGGTTGCGGCTGAGCCCGGAGAGGTAGGATTGGATTTCTAAGACGCGTTCCACATGCGCGCCTTCAAAAGTCATGCGGCGCGCCATAATCATGCCAATATCGCCCGAGCCAAGGATGACAACTTCCTTGCCGGGCATGTAGCCTTCCACGTTCACCCAACGCTGGGCGGTGCCGGCGGTATAAATGCCGTTCGGGCGATATCCAGGGATGCGGATCTGGGCGCGGGTGCGCTCGCGGCAGCCCATCGCCAAAACGATCGCGCGGGCTTCAATTTCCACGTAGCCGTGCTCTTTGCTGGAAAGGAACAGGTGGCGTTGGGGTGTGATGTCCATCACCATTGTGTTCAAAAGCACTTCCACGTGCAGGCTCAACATCTCCTCAATAAAATGCTGGGCGTAGCCTGGTCCGGGCAGGTCCTCTTTAAGGAGTTCCAGACCAAAACCATTATGGATACACTGCAGCAAAATGCCGCCCAATTCGGTATCGCGTTCGATAATCAGGACGTCGTCCGCGCCAGCTTTCTTGGCTTCAATCGCCGCCGCAACGCCGCCCGGGCCGCTGCCAACCACAACCACATCGTAGATTTGTTTCGCTAACATCTCAGCCCTCCACCTGTTTTGTCTGTCGGAATAAATATTCTGAGCCGGCGCCGCGCTTGGTCACTTCCAGGGGAGAGATGCCAAGCTCGCGGGAAAGGATGGTCACCACGCGGGTCATGTCAAAACCACCCTGGCAGCGCCCGGTGCCCAGCCAGGTGCGCCGTTTGATGGCGTCGTAAGTCAGGGCGGGAATGGGCGCGTGAATTTCTGCGATGATTTCGCCTTCGGTGATGTTCTCGCAGCGGCAGATGACCTGCCCAAAGCGGGGATCCATCTCAACCAGCAGCTGGCGATCTTTGTGAGACATATTGCGGAAGCGCGGTCTGTCGGGTCGGATGGGGTCCCAGTCCTTTTTCTCAACCAGCTTCTCACCGGCATCGCGCAGCATGTCCACCACCTCTTCGGCGATGGCTGGCGCCGAGGTCAGCCCAGGGGATTCGATGCCGCCCAGGTTCACCAGACCCTGCACCTCATCCGGAATTTCGATAATGTAATCATTGTTATAGACAATGCCTGGCGTCTTACAAGGGCCGTTGCCCATAGGGCGCAGACCCACAAAATTGGCGATGGAGTAGCGCAGGTTCAATGAGGGAATAAGTTTGAGCGCGCCGTCCGCCACTTCCGCCAGGCCGTCCTTGGTGGTGGATGTGTCTTCTTTATCTTCAATGATTGTGCCGTTCGGTCCGGCAATGGTGTTCTCGTGCAGTGTGGTGGTCACCAAAATGCCCTTACCCTTGTGTGACGGCACCGGGAAGAGCACATTATCGATGGACACATCCGCGCGGTCAAAGATGTAGTACTCGCCTTTGCGCGGTTTGATGATGAATTCCGGACGAATGCCTGCTTTATGCATCACATCATCAGCGTAAATGCCTGCCGAGTTGATAACCCAGCGCCCGAAGATATCCCCGCGGTTGGTGCGCACGCCAATGACGCGTTTGCCTTCCATGATGAAATCCTGGAAGGCGGTATTCAAGAGCACTTTCGCGCCGTTCATCACGGCGTTTTCGCCCGCTGCCACCGTAACCTGGAAGGGGTCGCAGATGCCGCCGGTGGAAGCCCACAGCGCGCCGCTGGTCTCGGGGTTGATGTTCTTTTCGCGCGCGCGCATTTCCGGGCCGTCAATCATGATCATCCCGGGCACGCCGTTTTGCTTGCCCTGATCCATCAGCTTGTGCACCAGGGGAAGCTCATCGTCTCCGATAGCGACCACGTAGTCGCCGCGCCGTTCGAAAGCAAAATTGAGCTCGCCAGCCAATGTGTCCCACATGGCGTTGCCCCTCACGTTCATTTTTGCTTTCAGGGAGCCGGGCAGCGGGTCATAACCCGCGTGGACGATGGCGGTATTAGCGCTGGAACACCCCATACCGACATCAGCTTCCTTTTCTATGAGCAGCACCTTCCCCTCGTACCGGGAAAGCCAGCGGGCGATCATACATCCAACGACGCCCCCGCCGATGATAATGTAATCATATTTTTCCTGCACGCTTACCTCCTATTAGAAATGTCACAAAGATTTCTGCCTTTCGCAGTAACTAAGCAGCTGAATCGCGTTCAGGGCGAACCCATTCAACAGCGTTACTTTATTCCTATAAAAACAACAGGCGCCAATCCCTGCGGTCAGGCCTTGGTATGCCGCCTGAAAAAAGAAGAAGTTGTAAATGCCGCGGGGTGTCGGCGCTGGAATGGAAAAACCGTCTTAAGTCCGTTCGTCCTGTCATTTCCCAGTCAGCTCCCAAAGTCCCGCTTTTGAATTTGATGAGTTGGCTGATTATACCAGCATATTGTCAATCTGCCGGTTTCTTGCCATTTTTCGGGTTAAATCAGACCAGAGGGGAAGAGTGGGGCGGGTATAGCAATAGGAATCCAAACCTCCTGATGCTGACAAATTCGAAATATCCTCTTCGCCAATAGCCATGGAGAATGCTGTTTCTTAAAAAACCCTTTTCAACCACCTGTGCTGAGCTTACCCGCTTGAAGGGCCGCTCACCCCGGGGGCTTTATGGCCGCACACTGAGGGGAAACAGAAATTATGCCGCGGCGGTCGGCCTGATGCTTGGGGTTCAGCCTGACTGGCAGGCCGGGGGGTAGTTTAATGGTTAGCTGTCCAGCAAACCCTCCCCTCCGGGGAAGAATCCCGCGCGGGATAATCCGTAATTTGCCCGGCGCCTGTCTGCGTATGATGCGATGGTGTTTCGAGGTGCTCACGCGCAAAATACCAACCGCCTGCGCCAACCTTTACCGACGCTTTCCCTCTTTCCGTCCAAATCGCGGGCAATAGGTGATGCGTCCCGGATTCAACCGTGTGAGGCTCGCGTGATTCATATTCTTCCCTTTCCAGCGCGCAGCCAGTTCCTGCCAGGGCGGCTGGTTGAAATGGCAATCAGGCAAACCCGCGCGACTCACCCGATGCAAGCCGCCCGCCCGCGCGCCCTGGCGCTAAAACAGCCCAAATTAACAGCCGGGATACAGTTATTAATCTGCGTTTGAGATAATATTTATACGCTTTCTATGAAAACTGTATAAAGTCTTTGACTCTTGCCAAACAATATGCTATAGTTGAAATAATTCGGAAAACTCCAGCCGCCTGAATTGTGGGCACAGTAAATTACTGGAAGTTGTGTTATGGATCGCTAAAGTTCGGGAGGAATGCGGGGCAGGACCAGCTTATAAAAAATTCGACCCCTATCTGAATATCGGTTTGATGGAGTTAACTCTCACCCCACTTTCACTCCATTAGCTGATCAAAACACCATAAACTTCGCTGCGGGTTATTTTTATATCGTCTATGAACGAAAGGAGGCATCCCGAAAAGATAAAACCCATTGTAAACCGTTCAATTCCAACTTTTAAGATCATTTTTCACATATTCAAAAAGGAGATTTTGTAAACATGGAAAACAGAACGTTCAAAGAGTTTATCGGTGAGGTTTTTGGCACGTTTATCCTCATCCTGCTTGGTGACGGCGTCGTCGCCAATGTTGGTTTGGCTCCCCGTGTTGCAGGCACCGCCTACAACTGGAACACCATTGCCATCGGCTGGGCCTTCGCGGTCATTATCGCCGTGTACGTGTCCGCTGGCGTCTCCGGCGCTCACCTGAATCCTGCTGTGACCCTCGGTCTGGCAGTTCGCCGCGGTTTCCCGTGGAAGAAGGTCCTCCCCTATATCGTTGCTCAGATGATCGGCGCTTTCCTCGGCGCTGCCGCTGTGTATCTTGTGTACCGCGACGGCCTCGTGGCTGCCGGCATGCCCAACGTCTGGTCAACCGGTCCTGGTGCTGTTTACGATACCGTCTTTTTTGGCGCTGACAAAGCCGGCGCTGCGGGAACCTCCTACAGCATGCTGACCGCCATCATCGCCGAAGTGTTCGGTACCTTCATGCTCACCTGGGGTATTGCTGCCAGCGGCGACCTGAAGAACAATGGTCTGAAAGACAACCTGGGCGGCCTCATCGTGGGCTTCACCGTGCTCGCAGTTGGTCTGTCTCTCGGCGGCCCCAGCGGCTATTCCATCAATCCTGCCCGTGACCTTGGCCCCCGCATCTTCGGTGCGCTGGCTGGCACCAAGGGCCTCTTCGATGGTCTGTACTGGCTGATCCCGCCGGTGCTCGTGCCCGCAATCGCTGGCCCCATCGGCTTCTGGCTGTACGATGTGCTCGTCGCCAAGAATCTGCCCAAGAAAGACTAATTTTTAAAATCGGAACGACAGCCGCTGCATCTGCACGCTAGTCTGAATCATTAGTTTAGAAAGGAGACACTGCTTATGAAGAAATTAATTAACAAGCCCGAGGATGTCGTTTTGGAGGAGCTTCAGGGTATCGAGCTGGCTCACCCTGACATCGTAAAGGTGTTTTACGATCCAAATTACATCGTCCGTGCCGACGCCCCCGTGAAGGGAAAAGTAGGCCTTGTCTCCGGCGGAGGCAGCGGCCACGAACCCATGCACGGCGGTTTTGTGGGAATGGGAATGCTTGACGCCGCCTGCCCAGGCGCCGTCTTCACCAGCCCCACCCCCGATCAGATGCTCGAAGCCACCAAAGCCGTCAACGGCGGCGCAGGCGTCCTGCACATTGTCAAGAACTATACCGGCGACGTAATGAACTTCGAAATGGCTGCCGACCTGGCAAAGGAAGAAGGCATCGAAGTTGAGTCCGTCGTGGTGGATGACGATGTGGCTGTAAAGGACAGCACCTGGACTGCCGGACGACGCGGCGTTGGCCTGACCGTGCTGATGGAAAAGATCGTTGGCGCTGCCGCTGAAGAAGGCCGCTCCCTTAAGGAAGTTGCTGATCTGGCGCGCAAAGTCAACGCTCAAGGCCGCAGTATGGGCATGGCGCTCACTTCCTGTGTTGTCCCCCATGTTGGCAAACCGTCCTTTGACCTGCCCGAAGATGAGATGGAAATTGGCATCGGCATCCACGGCGAGCCTGGACGCGTCCGCATGAAGCTGGAACCCGCCGACAAGGTGACCGAAATGCTGCTCACCCCTATCGTCGAAGACCTGCCCTTCAAGGCTGGCGATGAAGTTCTTCTGTTTGTCAACAGCATGGGCGGCACTCCCCTGATTGAACTCTACATCATTTACCGCAAAGCGGTGCAGATGCTTGAGGCGAAGGGTATTAAAGTGACCCGCCACCTGATCGGTCCCTACATCACCAGTCTGGAAATGGCTGGAGCTTCCATCACCCTGCTCAAACTGGACGCTGACCTGACTAAACTCTGGGATGCTCCGGTAAAGACAGCTGGAATGCGCTGGGGAATTTAGTAACGATGTACATAGGTTCTGGAGTGGAAAATCCACTCCAGAACCGCTTTACATGAGGTAAACGTGGCTATATCAAGAGATAATGTCTTAGCGTGGATTCGGAATTTTGCCCAGGTCATCGAGGAAAACAATGGTTATCTGACCGATCTCGATCGCGAAATTGGCGACGCGGATCACGGAGCCAACATGAACCGGGGTTTTAAAGCTGTCATGACCAAACTGCCGTCCCTGGAAACAGGCGACATCCCCAGCATCTTAAAAGGTGTAGGGATGACGCTGCTCTCCTCCGTCGGCGGCGCGAGCGGCCCCTTGTATTCAACCGTTTTCATGCAACTCAGCAAAACCTTTGCGGGGAAAGAACAGCTTGAACTGGCTGACTGGTGTGCGGGTTGGGAAGCAGCCGAACAAGGCGTGCAGATGCGCGGGAAAGCAGTCCCCGGGGAAAAAACCATGGTGGACGCAATGCAGCCCGCGTTGGACGCGCTGAAAGAAGCGGTTGCGCAAAACCTGCCGATTGGCGAAGGACTGCGCAAATCTGCGGATGCAGCTCATGAGGGTATGTTGGCAACTATTCCGTTGGTTGCGCGCAAAGGCCGCGCCAGTTATTTGGGCGAGCGCAGCGCAAACCATCAGGATCCCGGCGCGACTTCCACCTATTTTCTGCTTGACTCAGCCGCAAAAACCTGGGCAAATTGTTAAGGCCCGGATACTGTCAAATTCAATTAGTATAAAAAGGAGAAACAATGGCAAAGTACGTAGGAGCAGTTGATCAGGGTACTACCAGCACCCGTTTTATGATTTTTGACCACAAGGGCGCAGTGGTAGGCTATGATCAGAAAGAACACGAACAGATTTATCCGAAACCCGGTTGGGTAGAACACAATCCCCTTGAGATCTGGCAGGCTACACAGGACGTGATTAAAGGCGCGCTGGAAAAGCTGCACATTGACATCAAGGAAATCGCCGCGGTCGGCGTCACCAACCAGCGCGAAACCACCGTTGTCTGGGAAAAAGCCACCGGCAAACCCGTTTACAACGCCATCGTCTGGCAGGATACCCGCACAGACCAGATCTGCAACGAACTCGCCAAAGAAGGCGGTCAGGACAAATACCGCACCAAGGTTGGTCTGCCCCTGGCGACCTACTTCTCCGGTATGAAAGTCAAGTGGATTCTGGACAACGTTCCCGGCGTCCGCGAAAAAGCCGAAAAAGGCGAAATCCTGTTTGGCAACATCGACACCTGGGTAATCTGGAACCTTACCGGCGGCCCCAAGGGCGGTGTGCATGTGACCGATGTCACCAATGGCTCCCGCACCTTCATGATGAATCTGGAAACCCTTGACTGGGATCCCGATATGCTGAAGGACCTCGGCGTCCCGCGCGCTATGCTCCCGACGATCAAACCCTCCTCCGAAGTTTATGGCTACTGCCAGAACTCCGGTTTGGACGGCATCCCGGTAGCGGGCGACCTGGGCGACCAGCAAGCCGCACTCTTCGGCCAAACCTGCTATGATCCAGGCGAAGCCAAGAACACCTACGGCACCGGCTGCTTCATGCTCATGAACACCGGCACCAAACCGATCCAGTCCAAGAATGGTCTGCTGACCACCCTCGGCTACAAGATCGGCAAGGAACCCGCCGTGTACGCCCTTGAAGGCTCCATCGCCATCACCGGCGCCCTCGTGCAGTGGATCCGCGACAACCTCAAGATGATCCAGAAATCCTCTGACATCGAAGAGCTTGCAAAGACCGTTGAAGATGCTGGCGGCATTTACTTCGTGCCTGCCTTCTCCGGCCTCTACGCTCCTTATTGGAAGAGCGATGCCCGCGGCGCTATCGTTGGCCTGACCCGCTACGTCAATGCCGGCCATCTCGCGCGCGCAGTCCTGGAAGCCACCGCTTACCAGACCCGCGAAGTGCTGGATGCCATGAACCTGGATTCCGGCGTTCCGCTGAAAGCCCTCAAGGTTGACGGCGGCATGGTCTTCAACGAGACCCTGATGCAGTTCCAGGCCGATATCCTGGGTGTGCCCGTAATTCGCCCGACCGTTGCGGAAACCACCGCACTCGGTGCTGCCTACGCCGCTGGTTTGGCTGTGGGCTTCTGGGCCAAGGTTGACGACTTGCGCGTCAACTGGGGCAAGGACAAGGAATGGGAACCCAAGATGGATCCCGAGACCCGCGCCAAGCTCTACAAGGGTTGGAAGAAAGCCGTGACCCGCACCTTCGATTGGGTCGAAGCCTAGTTTACAGTTTGAGTTAGAATACAGGGGCGACGCGATTATCACGCCGCCCCTGTCTTTTTTATTGGAGGAAAGATGAGCAAACAACGACCGCAGCGGAAAACTTCCCAGCCCTCTGCCAATGCGCCTGAACAGGCCAAAAAAGCAAATAACAAAAACGCAAAAACCGAAACAAAATCAACACAGGACATCCTCAAGAGCCTCAGAGAGCCCTGGCTTCAGAAGCGGAGCGCAATGATAGTCCTGGCCTTTGTCAGCGTCGCGCTGATGGGGCTCGTCGCCTGGAATATCATCAAAGGCAGCGGGGATTGGGGCCGGGGTTTACTGTGGGGCTTTATTTTCGGCGCCACCATTTGGCTGGTTTACTTCGGCATGACCTGGTTTCATTCATTATTTCGAAACAAGAAGCAATAAGCCGCCCAAATAACACGCGCACTGCTTGAATGACTTTAAGGTAAACAACAAAGAAGAGGCGGAATATGGTTAACATCCTGCTGGTTTCACACAGTTTTCAACTCGCCCAGGGCGTAGCGGAACTCGTGCGCCAGATGGCGCCCTCAGACTCAGTCAAAATCGCAGTTGCCGCGGGAATTGGCGACAACAACCAGGATCTGGGTACCAATGCCGCTGAGATTATGGAAAAACTCATCGAGCTGCAGTCCCCCGAAGGCATCCTGGTTTTGATGGACCTCGGCAGCGCGTTGCTCAGCACCGATATGGCGCTGGAGATGCTCGAAGACGACCAAAAAGCGAATATCCGCATGTGCCCGGCGCCTTTTGTGGAAGGCGCGATTGCCGCGGGCGTACAGGCTAACATGGGGGCGGACCTGGATGCAGTGTACCGCGAAGCCATGTCCGCGCTGCTTGCCAAGCAGGAGCAAATTGCTCCCGGGAGCGCTGCACCTGGTCCAGCCGTAGCGCCAGCTTTGGCAGCCGAAGCAGCAGCCGAACAAAGCGAGTTTACCGTGGTGGTGGGCAATGCTTCCGGTTTGCACGCGCGGCCGGCTGCTGTGTTCGCCAAAACCATCAGCGCGTACGACGCGAAAGTGACCGTCACAAACCTGAGCGAAAACAAAGGCCCCCTGCACGTCAACGGCCTGATTGCTGTGATGCTCCTTGGCGCTAAAAGAGGAGACACCCTGCGCGTCCAGGCGGAAGGCAGCCAGCGGACCGAAGTGCTGGCTGCGCTGGCGGAGCTCTTCCGCAGCAATTTTGGCGAATAACATTCTGGCACAGTAATTGCACGACCTCCGGTAAGCTATCCGCCCGGAGGTCGTTTTGTATGGCAAAAGGAAAGAAAAAAACCGCGCTCACGCTGCTCGTCATCTTTCTGCTCGCAGATGCGCTCCTGATTGCGCTTGTTGTCCAGCGTTACACAGCCCAAGCTTCCCTGCCGGAGGAACCTGAGATCGCCCTGGTGCTCAATCCGGTGCAAAAGGAAGCGGGGGAGCAAAAGTTTTTAACCGCCGCCCATATGACTTTTCTGCCCATCGCATTCAGCGGTAACGAAGGGCATGTGGAAATCCTGAATAACTCCACACTTTTCATCTCCGAAGCTGAAAAAACAACCCTGCACATCACCGGCGAAATCGCCAACTACACAGGCGGCGATATTTCGCACGTGAGCATCAACGCGGTCCTCTACCCTGCCAACGGCACCAACGCCGTGGCCACCATCCACGGTTCCCCCCTGCTGACGGTCATCCCGTCCGGGCAAAAAGCCTGCTTCCACCTCTATCTGGAAGCTCCCGGGAAGTACGAAGGTTACGAGCTCAGCATCCCGGGCTTTCAATCCGGCGGCGAGCCAGCCCCCGCCTTGGACCTGGCGGATATTACCAACGGCTTTGACAAGGCAGCTAATGCCTACATACTGGGCGGACGGGTGCTTGCACCTGAGGACGCTGCTTTCGCGGACTTGCGCGTTGTCGCTACGCTGTACGACGCGGATGGCAAAGTGGTCGGCTGCGAACAAAGCGCGCCTGTTGTTGCGGACGAACTTGGCGCGGGCAGCGCGATATTTCAGCTTAGCTTCCCAGGCCGGACGGCACGGACTGCCCGGGAGTACAAACTGGACCTGACGGCGAAATGAACCCGGGTTTGGACCGACACCTATAAGCATTGCTCGTTTACGCCTGATTAACCCACGCCGCAAGCCCGCCCGTTAGCTGCCTTGCGGTACGAGGTGAAGCTTGGTTTGCAGGCAAACTCCCTTTCTTCGTCTTCCCGAGCTTGCGAAGCGATACCCGGAGGGTACCTCGTCTCCCGGCTGATTGAGGGGGAGATTGCTTCAGTCGCTGCCGCTCCATCGCAATGACGAATAATTACACAATTCTCCTGCTCTTCTGTCATCGCAAGGTACGATACGATCACCCCGTTGCTTCGTCATCGCGATACCCTGAAGGGTACAGGTCGCAGCGCGGCGTTCTCCCGGCAGAATTAGTCGTCTTCGCGAGGAGCGCAGCGACGCCTGCTCCCGAAGGGAGGGTGCGATCTGCCTTTCAGTCCTTTTTCCTGACGTGAAAACCGGCTAAACTGCAGATTGCCACGCCCCCTTTCTGTAGTTCCAATCTTCGTGTAGTGCCTGCAGCGGGGGCTCGCAATGACGAGTCCTCCGTCATCGCGATGCCCTAAAGGGTACAGGTCCTGCGAAGCGATCTCCTCAATACCTCGTCATCGCGATACCCTAAAGGGTACAGGCCGCAGCGCGGCGTTCTCCCTCTAAACCAAAAGGCAGATAGGTCCGTGGGGAGATTGCTTCAGTCGCTGCCGCTCCATCGCAATGACGGACTTTTCGAAACCGCGAGGCACGAAGCCGACTGCCATTTTACGTCATCTCTCCCTTCTAACCTACCGTCCCAGAGGAGAGCAGAAAGGCAGACAAAGTACCCTTGTGGTATTGCCGCGGTCGCTGGCGTGTCGCTGGCGCTCCATCGCAATGACGAACTGCGCGCAAAGCCAGATTGTTTCAGCCTTTTCTCCCCATCGCGATATCAAACCCTCCGCCACTCCGCCCATGCCATACCCAGCGCATTCCCTGATCATTCTCCATATGCACAAACACCTTGACAGAATGCCCGCATAAGTATATAGTAGAGCTTGTTTAACTATTAAGCGAGGTTAATTGTGTCTGATGCTCTTTTCCCCCTGATGTATGAATACGCCGACCGGGCAATGAAGCTCTCTCAGGCCGCCATCCAGCAGTTCAGGCGTCAGACTGAGCTTTCCACAACCCAAATCAATGCGCTTTACTACTTGCTGGCCTCGCCGCAGGCTTCAATTAACAGCGTCGCCAACCACTTCGGGTTCACCAAAGCCGCAGCATCGCAAGCAATTGACCACCTGGTGGAACGCGGGTTGGTAAACCGCCAGGTGGATCCTGCGGACAGACGCGGAAAACGCCTTTGCCTGACCGAAATGGGCAAGGAAAAAGTGGCGCAGGCCAGCCAGGCCAGGCGCGCCTGGCTGCATACCTTGATTGATGCATTTACCCCCGAACAGCAGGCCAACCTTCAGCCAGCTTTCCGGCTGCTGCTCGAAGGTATGAACAAAGTTTTCACCCAAACCAACAACTCATAATTTTCACGAAGCGGACCATTTTATGAAACGACTCTTACCTTATATCAAACCTTACTGGCTGCTCATTGTTCTGGCTTTGGGCTTGCTGTATGTGATGGCAAGCACCAACCTGGCTCTGCCGGATTACCTCTCTCAGATTATCAACATCGGCATCCAGCAAAACGGCGTCGATACGACTATCCCGGAAACTATCCGCGCGTCTTCTCTTGACAAAATCGCGCTGTTCCAATCCGAACAGGAGCGCGCTGAGACTTTGGCTGCTTATGAGCGGATTGAGCCCGGCACGTCGGAATCCGCGGCATTGGTTCCCTATTATCCCGGGGCTTCTCTGCAGCCAGTCTACAAGCTCAAGCCCCTGGATGCATCTGCGACGGCTTCGCTTGAAAAAGCGTTGACCAAGCCGCTGGTCATCCTGTACGGCTTTCAGATGATAGAACAGAACCCGGAACAAGCCTCCAGCCTGGTGGGACCGGAACTCGCCGAAAGATTGAAGTCCCTGCCGGCTGGAACCGACCCGTTCAGCTTGCTCGCGCAGCTGCCAGAAGCGCAGCTCGCGCAGGTCAAGGCAGCCATCACGCAGCACCTGGACAGCCTGGAGGGTACCATTCTGCGCCAGATGGCCGTGCGCGCCGTTGCGAATGAATATTCCATCCTGGGCGTCAACTTGCAGAAGACCCAGACGAACTACATCCTCCTCATCGGCGGCCGTATGATTCTAATGGCGCTGCTGGCTGTGGTGACCTCCATCATGGTCAGTTATCTGGCTTCGCGCACATCGGCCGGCGTTGCCAGAGATATTCGCGCGGCAGTCTTTGAAAAAGTTTCCAATTTTTCCAGCGCCGAATTTGACAACTTTTCTGCCTCAACTCTAATCACACGCACGACCAATGACGTCAGCCAGGTGCAACAGGTGATTTTTATGGTCATCCGCATGGCTTTCATCGCTCCGATAATGGGTATCGGCGGGGTGATCCGCGCCATTGATAAAAGTCCGAATATGTGGTGGTTAATCGCACTGGCGGTAGGCATTTTGATCATGTTCATCATGCTTGCTTTCACGCTCGCGCTCCCAAAGTTCAAGATTATGCAGAAGCTGGTAGACCGCATGAACCTGGTTATCCGCGAGAATCTCTCCGGTCTTATGGTGGTGCGCGCTTTCAACAAACAGGATTTTGAAGAACAGCGTTTTGATAAAGCTAACCAGGAATTAACCAGCACCACCCGCTTCGTTGGCAGGGTGTTGACCGCTATGTTCCCGCTCATCAGCCTGATTATGACCGGTCTCAGCGTGGCAATCATCTGGGTCGGCGCACGCGAAGTGGCAGCGTCCACCCTGCAGGTTGGCAACCTGATTGCCTTCATGCAATACGCCACCCAGATTATGTTCTCCTTCTTAACCCTTTCCATGTTGTTCATCTTCATACCGCGCGCGGCAATTTCCGGGGACCGCATTGCTGATGTGCTTGAGACACCGATTTTCATCCAAGACCCCGCTGAACCTAAAAAACTCCCGGAACCGGTGCAGGGCAAGGTGGAATTCCAGCATGTGGATTTCCGCTACCCCGACGCGGAGGTGGATGTTTTGCACGACATCAGCTTTACCGCCCTGCCCGGGCAGGTGACATCCCTGATTGGTTCCACCGGCAGTGGCAAGTCCACGGTTGTGAACCTGATCCCGCGCTTCTTTGAGGTCAGCAAAGGCAGCATCCAGATAGACGGCGTGGATATCCGCAGCCTGAACCAGCACGACTTGCGCGAGCGGATTGGTTTTGTGCCGCAGAAAGGGCTGCTTTTCAGCGGGACAATCGACAGTAATATGCGCATCGGCAAGCCCGACGTGGATCCGGAAGCGGTACGGGAAGCCATTGAGACCGCCCAGGCAGCTGATTTTGTGTTTGGCAAGCCCGAAGGCTTGGAAGCCGAAGTTGCTCAGGGAGGCACGAATTTCTCTGGTGGACAGAAGCAGAGGCTCTCGATCGCCCGGGCGCTGGTCAAAAAACCGCCCATCTACATTTTTGACGACAGTTTTTCCGCCCTGGACTTTAAGACCGACGCCACGCTGCGCCAGGCCCTGAAAAAGAAGGTTGGCAACAGCACAGTACTGATTGTGACGCAACGCGTCGCAACAGCCAAAAATTCCGACCAAATTCTGGTTTTGGATAACGGCAGGCTGATTGGTCAGGGCACGCACCAGGAATTGCTAAAAACCTGCCAGACCTATCAGGAAATTGCCAGCTCGCAGCTCAGCAAGGAGGAATTGGCATGAACAGCAATCCACAATCTGAAAACAAGCCAACGTCGGAAAGCCCCACCAACCAAGCTCCCATAAGGCGTACTCCCCAACCCTCCATCCGCCGCGGCAGTGGACCTGGCGCGCTGATGCCCGGCGAAAAAGCACGCAATTTTAAGGGCAGCATGAAACAGCTGCTCAGTTATCTTGGCAAGTACAAATGGACGATCCTGCTGGTGATGGTCATCACGTCCGTTTCAGTGGTGTTTACCATCTTTGGACCTAAGATTCTTGGGCAGGCAACAACCGCGCTGTATGAAGGCGTCACCCGTATGATCGCGGGGGATCCGCGCGGTATAGACTTCGCGGAAATCAGCCAGTTCTTGCTGCGCGTGCTCGCGCTTTATCTCGGTTCCGCCATGCTGGACCTTATCCAGGGCTTCCTGATGACATCTGTTTCGGCGGATATCACCTACCGTTTCCGCCGCGAAATCGCCGAGAAGATTAACCGTTTACCCCTGAGTTTCTTTGACCACGTCACCCACGGCGAGGTGCTCTCGCGCGTGACCAACGACGTGGATACTATCAGTCAGACCCTGAACCAAAGCCTCTCCCAGATGATCACCTCGCTGGTCAGCGTGGTCGGCATCCTGATTATGATGCTGACGATCAACGTCCAGATGACCCTGATTGCGCTTACCATCGTGCCGCTTTCGATTCTTTTAATCCGCTACGTGGTCAAGCACTCGCAGCGCTATTTCCGCGCCCAACAGGAATACCTTGGTCACATCAATGGGCACATTGAGGAAATGTACAGCGGACATGTTGTCGTCAAGGCTTTTAATGGCGAGGAAGAAAGCATCGCCAAAATGAAAAGTTTGAATGAGACGCTTTACGACAGCTCCTGGAAAGCGCAGCTCCACTCAGCCTTTATCATGCCGACCATGCGTTTTATTGGTAACCTGGGATACGTGGCGGTCTCCATCGTGGGCGGCTATCTGGTCATTCGTAAGGAATTGACTCTCGGCAACATTCAGGCTTTCATCCAGTACATGCGCAGCTTCCAGCAGCCCTTGATGAACATCGCCAATATTTCGAACATCCTCCAGCAAACCGCCGCTGCGGCAGAGCGCGTCTTTGAATTCCTGAATGAAGCGGAGGAACTCCCCGATCCGGTTGACCCCCTGACCGTGGGAGCGTTGAAAGGCGCGGTGGACTTCAGGAACGTGCAGTTTGGCTATGATCCCGACAAAATTGTCATCAAAGACTTCTCGGTGACCGTGGAGCCTGGACAGCAAATCGCAATCGTCGGACCAACTGGCGCGGGGAAGACCACGCTGGTGAAGCTCCTGATGCGCTTCTACGAACTGAACAGCGGCCAAATCCTCGTGGACGGTATGGATATCACCCGCCTGAAGCGGGAAGACCTGCGCGGCATCTTTGGCATGGTCTTGCAGGATACCTGGCTCTTTAACGGCACCATCTGCGAAAATATCCGCTATGGCAAAGCGGATGCCAGCGATGAGGAAGTTATTCGCGCCGCGGACACAGCCTACGCCGATCACTTCATCCGCACCTTACCGGGCGGCTATGATATGCTGCTGAACGAAGACGCGACCAATATCTCGTCCGGTCAGAAACAGCTGCTTACAATCGCCCGCGCTGTGCTTTCTGACCCCAGAATTCTTATTCTGGATGAGGCCACCAGTTCGGTCGATACGCGCACCGAGGTGCTTATCCAAAAAGCGATGAACAAGCTCATGCAAGGACGCACCAGTTTCATCATCGCCCACCGGCTTTCCACCATTCGCAACGCGGACCGCATTCTGGTAATCCGCGATGGGGATATCGTCGAGCAAGGCAAGCACGAAGAATTGCTGGCGCAGAACGGCTTCTACGCCGAGCTGTATAACAGCCAGTTCACCTTGCAAACAAATTATTAACCCGACCCGTATCCGTTATTACTGCGGGGTTTGCCAAACTAACACAAACCCCGTAGTTTTTTTAATGTAGAATAAAGGCATGATCATTACGCTCACCCCAAACCCCAGTATTGATCGGACCCTGAAAATCGCCCGCCTGCGCTTCAATGAAAACCTGCGCACCCACAGCGTGCAAGTGGATTGGGGCGGCAAAGGCTTCAACGTCTCGCGCGCGCTGCGCATCCTCAACGAAGAAACGATTGCCCTGGCATGGGTAGGCGGCGGCACCGGCAAGATGTTGGAAAACGGGCTGCAAGATTTGGGCGTCCGCACGGATTTCGTCTGGGTCCCCGAAGACACTCGCACCAACACCCTGGCGCAGGAAGACGCCGGAGAATGGTATATCCGCCTGATAGAGCCGGGCCCGCACATCCCACCCGACGCGGTTCAGGCGCTTTTGGACAAAGCGGAAGCCTACGCGAACGCAGACGACCTTTGGGTGGCCTCCGGCAGCCTTCCGCAGGATGTGCCCGAGGATTTTTACGCCCGCCTGATTCGTCTGCTAAAAGACAAAGGCGTGCGCATGCTCTTCGATACCAACGACGAACCCCTCACGATTGGTCTGAGCGAAACCCCTTTTCTCGTGAAGCCCGACCTCCCGGAGGTTCTGAACCTCACCGGAATCAATGTTACCAATCACGAGGATGCCAAACGCGCCGCGCTGCACTTCTTACGCATGGGCGTTCAACACGTAGCCATATCCATCGGCAGCCTGGGAGTCTTGTTAGCGTCACAAAACGTGATTTTGCAGGCCACCCCTCCGAAGATGGCGACACACAACGTCACCGGGGCAGGCGCCGCGGTGATGGCGGGCCTGGCTTATGGTTTCTCGCATAATATGCCCCTCAACGAAATCGCGCGTTGGGCGGCTGCCTATGGAGCGGTCGTCATCTCAACGGAACGTTTATCTTCCACGACGCTCGACGAACTGCATCAGATGCTGCCGCGCGTGGAAGTACGCACGGTCAATGTGATGTAACCAAGGTATTTTCCGTTCCGGTCATCGTCTTGATAATCGTCGCCTTAATTGGGTCGTTTGTCCTGACAAAGACCTGTTTTGGTCGCAAAGTTTTCGCTTTAGGTGGTAATGAGGAAGCCGCGCGGCTGGCCGGGGTAAATATTGACAGGATGAAAGTCATTCTGTTCATGATTTGCGGTTTTATTACCTCAATTACCACGATTTTGCTGCTCTCGCGGGTCTTCGCGGGCCAGACAATCACCGGGCAGGGGCTTGAATTCGACTGCCTCACCGCCGCGCTGCTGGGTGGGGTCAGTTTTAAAGGTGGTGAGGGGAGCGTTTTCGGGCTGATGGTCGGCATCCTGATTATCGGTGTGTTGAACAATGCCATGCAGCTGGCCAACTTTCCGGATTTTTCCCAGACGGTAGTTAAGGGGACTGTCCTTCTTATCGCGGTAGCCTTTGACGTGTATCAAAAAAGACGAAAAAGCAAAGTCATCGTCGCGAATACAGCCTCATAACAAGCGCATCGCGGCGCTCCTCGGAAGACATAAAAGGATCTCAGAGGTGCGAGATCCTTTTTTCGACCTAACCCGGGTTGTTCCGGAGGCCGCGCGCGGATTAATTGGAAGAGCATCTTTTAAAACAGGCTCTTGACAGGATAATTGACAGGGATATAATCATATTCACTTTTATGAATATATTAGACAAACAAGAATTCAATTTCAACGACTATGAAATTCAGACAGCGCTGCTGCGGGCGCTTGCGCATCCCACGCGCCTGGCCATTCTTCACTTATTGCGCGAAGGAACCCACTGCGTATGTCACATCGAAGCGCACCTCGGTTTGCGCCAGGCTTATATCTCTCAACAGCTGACCGTACTTAGGGCGGCAGGTCTGGTCGAAATTTCCCGGGAGGGTTGGAATGTGTTTTATTCCGTTGTTTCCCCTTCGGTTTTCTCCATCCTCGATGCCATTCAGAAGCAGACTGGAACCCAAACGGTGGTGAACCCAGCCAGGAATGTGCAATGTCCCTGCCCTAAATGTTCAGGTCACTCTAGTACACCCGTTGAGATAACACCCAAAAAGGAGAAAAATGCTTAATATAAAAATTCTCGGCTCTGGCTGTCAAAATTGTCGGGACCTCGAAGCTCTAACCCGCCGCGTTGCGGAAGAAAACGGGATAGAAGCGGAATTTGAGCACGTCACCAGCCGGGAGGACATCATGTCTTACCACATTCTCGCAACCCCCGGTCTGGTTGTGAACGGCAAAGTCGTTTCTGCCGGCCGCATTCCTTCGGAAGCAGAAGTAGCAGTGTGGCTAAAAGCTGCTTGACTCGGGGCTTTTTTTACTGTTTGTCATGTATGAATAGAGCAATCTCGCCTTCTTACCTCTTAAAAAGATTGGATTCCTGAAAATGGCTGATATGTTAACCTTTACGCTTGATAAATTTACCTTTAGAGTACCGACCGACCGCTATTATTCTACTGAAGGGTTATGGGCGCTTGAAAATGACGGGAAGATCCGCATCGGCCTGTCGGATTACCTGCAGCAGCACAGCGGCGATATCGCGTTTGTGGACCTCCCAGCAACAGGCGTGCTCGTTGATATTGGTGGGTTCTTGTTTTCCATCGAGACAATCAAAGTCACACTGGACCTGATCAGTCCATTTACAGGCTTTTTGTCGTGCATAAATCCCGCGCTGGAACTTAACCCGGAATTAATCAACAGCGACCCATACGGAGAAGGTTGGGTGTGTGAGCTTGTTCCAACGGACTGGGAAGCAGCCCGCTTAAGTTTGTTAACCCCCAAAGCGTACTTTGACCAAATGCAAATAGACGCGGCAAAGGAATTAGAAGAAGATGCCGGATAAGAAAAAAGTGATTATCGTGCCCTGCAGCGGTGTCGGGAAGCCATTCGGGACGATCACCCGCGAAGCCGCCTACCAGGTGGCGGAAGAGGATCGGCCGGAAAGCACACAAATCGTCCCGCTTTCCCTGCTTGTACTGGGAGACGAGGAAGCCCGGGCAGCCCTAGCAGGAGCGGATGTCATCACGATTGACGGCTGCGCGCTTGTTTGCGCCTCCAGGATGGTAGCCGAATCCGGGGCGAAGGTCTCCTCTTCCTTTAACTCCATGGATACTTATCGGGCGAACAGGCAGTACAAACCGCAGGGCATTTCCTCGTTGAACGAAGCCGGGCAACATTTAGTCAAGCTGCTGTCTGAGCAAATTGACGCAGCCGTTGATAGTCTGACGGAAAAGGACGTATAAGATGCCTGAGCTTAAACATAAGAAGGTTGGAATCGTTTCCTGTTCGGGTGAAGAGCTGCCAGAAGGCACAGTTTCGCGCCTGGCTGCCCTGAAGGTGCTGGAAGAGCTGCGCCCTGGTGAAACGGTCACGATTTGCCTGCCGCTATTCCTGGCTGGCGGCGAAGGGGACCGCGCCTTCGCCAAGTTTTATCCGACCATCGCCATCGACGGCTGCGAGAAGCGCTGCGCGTATCGAGCCACAGAGATGTACTCCAACACGCCCGCCGTTGGGATTGTGATCACCGATCTCATCAAGGATGGGAACCTCGAAAAGCCTGCCGGCTGCCGCCAACTCAATTCGGTTGGGCGCTACCTGGTGGAAGTTGCGGCTGTCAAGGCCGCTGAGCAGGTAGACCAATTGCTGGGGAAACACTGGAGCCGCCAGCAAGGGCGCTTCGATAAGTCTGACCCCGCCAATGCTCAGGAACCAGCCCTGTCGGCCGAACCCCGGACAATGGATGCGCCGGTGCAGGCAACGTGTTCGTGCGGTTCTGGTATTCCAATCCAAAAATTGTCGGTGGGCGGCAGAGAGCTAACCTTTGTGGCGCTGCCTCTCATTTTCCAACAATTTGTGGAAAACAAAAAAAGCCCCTCGCCACAAACAATAGACGACCTGATGGCCACGGTCAGACTATACAACAGTATAGGATCTGATATTGAAGCGGATGTGCGCGCGGCAATTGAGGCAGCGTACCAATCTTGCTGGAAAGACAGGAAATAATACGATGGGAAGAACAGCAGTATATAACACCACAGTTAACTGGAAAGGTGAACATTGGGGGCATATCGTCATGGGCAACGGTCCTGAAATGGACTTCTCCGCACCGCCGGACGTCCAGGGACATGTTGGCGTGCTAACCCCGGAAGACGCCTTTGTGGCAGCCGCGAATACCTGCATCATGATGATGTTTATTTGGGCAACGGAGCGCTTCAAGCTAAAGCTGCTCTCCTATGAGTGCCGCGCGGAGGGCACCAAATTGATTGAGTTTGATCGGACGGAGATTTTTACCCATCTTCGGTTTTGGCCAGTGATCCGGATTTCTGCCGATGGTGAACCGCAAGACCGTGTGCACGCGCGCACGGAACGCGCGTTGAAAGCCGCGCAGAAATACAGTCTGGTCGCTAATTCGGTGAAGTCGGAAATCATCATCGAACCCAGTATTGAAATAATAGACTAAGTCATTGCCCTCGTGGGTAAGACCATTCTTTTTCTCAGTGTATTTGCTCCCTTGCGTCTCAAATTAAAGTTCCTTATCAATACCCGGCATTATTTGGATGGTGATACTCAATAACTCAATTACTGGTTACCAATTCCACTCTAGAAAGCCGTAATTTGATGGGCGTATTCATATTTGAATAATTGCATCAATTTTCCAGCCAGTGAGAAATTTAGCCCAATTGCTTTACAGGTATGATAATTCATCTGCGGTAGACGAAATAACTAATCTCAGGTGACTTAGCCTTAATCAGCAGCCAATTCGCCAAGAGCCCGGTCGAACCAAATATTCCCGTTGAGCGCCATCATCGCCAGCAAGCGCAGGGTCGCGCCGAGTCCGTCGCCAGAACGCGCCTGGGTCTGGCTGAGCGTTTCCCAGTATGCGCGCGAGAGCTCCGCCCCGCCGAGGTTCGCGGCGGCTGCCGCGCAGCAAGCCAACCTGCTCAGGGGGCTGAAAAGCGCCTGTTCGCCGCTATCATCCGCGTCTGCCTCATCCAGACGCGTGCGCAAATCCGCAAGGCAGGCACCCAAATCCTGCCCAAAGCCAGGGCTGACTTCCGGGCGCGAGGTTTCAGGCAGCATACCCAAGCCCAACGCCAGGATAACCCGTTGGACTTCCGCGTCTGGCATGCCACCCTCTCCAGCGGTCGTTCCCGCGCTGTTTGTTTGCGCGCCTCTGCGCGGTTTTTTGGGGGCGGCAGCGTTTAGCCACCCATCATTGCCGCTCACACGCCAGAAAAGGCGGATAAAAGCGGGAGGAATAATCCTTGTATCAAGGCTGCCGCGGGTTTCCGCGTTCATCCATTTGAGCTGCGCGTCCAGCCTTTGCTTCGCCAGTTGTGCGTAATCGAAGCGGGAAGAGCGCGTCCATTGGGCTGCCGCGCAAAGCAGCGCGAACGCCAGCCAGGCCTCCGCGCGCGGGTCGGCGTCCAGGCGCGCGCCGGGAACCACATCTGGCAGCACCTGCCAGCTCATCAGGTCAGGGTTATTGGCGGAAGGCCGGCTGAGACAAAACGCGAGCAGCGTGTCAAAACGGGTCTGAGCCAAGGGGTCTGCCCCTGCCCGCAGCGCGCAAACCAGCATGCCGGCGGCCTGGGCAAAGCTGTTGGCAGTCAGCTGATAACGCAGCCAGTGCCTGTAAATTCCCGTGCGCACAAAGGTGCGTCCCGCTTCCGCGTCTGGCAGCAAAAAGCTTTCCAGCCATTGGGCGTATGTCTGGTCGATAAGCGCGCTCCTTTCGTCCCGCGCCTGGGGCAGCCCGCCAGCTGCGAATTCAGAAACAGCTTTATGAGGGTAGGGGTAAGTCGGAGCCGCGTTTTCAACGCTGTTCATTTGTTCGCGCCGCTGGCGAATGCGGCTGATGAGCACGAGCGAAAACACACCCAGCAGGATTATCAAACCAGTGCCCAAAATGAGCCGCAAGTCAAGAATAAGGTCAGTTTTCACGCGCGCTCATCTGAGGATGAATTCCCGCCGGTTCCGCGTGGTTTGGTTTTCTTCCGGGGGCGGCTGTCTTTGTTTTGGTTTCCCGCGCGGTAATCAGGTCCGGTCTTGTGGTAGCCAGGTTTACCGCCGCGCTCACCGCGATAACTGCTCTGGGAGCGCTGTTTTCCGCCCGCCCGCGGGGCTTTGCTGCCGGATGAGCTTTCTCTCGGCTTCCATTCCTTGCGCTCGCGGCTTTCGCCTTCCTGGCGCGGCGCTTTGCTGCCGGACGAGCTTTCTCTCGGCTTCCATTCCTTGCGCTCGCGGCTTTCGCCTTCCCGGCGCGGTGCCTTGCTCTGGGATGAGCTTTCTCTCGGCTTCCACTCCTTGCGCTCGCGGCTTTCGCCTTCCCGGCGCGGCGCTTTGCTGCCGGACGGGCTTTCTCTCGGCTTCCATTCCTTGCGCTCGCGGCTTTCGCCTTCCTGGCGCGGCGCTTTGCTGCCGGACGAGCTTTCTCTCGGCTTCCATTCCTTGCGCTCGCGATTTTCACCTTCCCGGCGCGGCGCTTTGCTCTGGGATGAGCTTTCTCTCGGCTTCCACTCCTTGCGCTCGCGGCTTTCGCCTTCCCGGCGCGGTGCCTTGCTCTGGGATGAGCTTTCTCTCGGCTTCCACTCC
>Ga0228535_1001066_pt1 | contig 52419 bp, 52 predicted proteins | sample SJ1metagenome_FD_168457 | JGI IMG/M metagenome (GOLD analysis project Ga0228535, IMG submission 168457) | Enriched culture of PCE-dechlorinating microbial communities from Ithaca, New York, USA - SJ1 | ecosystem: Engineered > Modeled > Simulated communities (microbial... > Unclassified | place... | reverse complement strand
TCTTTGAAACCTCTTTTAAGAACAGCTCTTATCTCTGCCCTCTGTAAGGTTTGCCAAAAAAGACTACTTAAACCATAGAAAACATAGAGCCTTAACCTTCTTAGCAAAAACCTGGGCACAACCATGTTTTGCACAACGTACCTGAGCCTTTCGTCCTTGTCGTTATGGTTTTCAATATACCGCTGGAAAAGCGAAGGGTCGATCCAGGTGGAGGGTGGATAGCGCACAGGATCGAAGGCCCTGGTCACGGAATGATCGTGCTGGACATAGTAGACCAGCAGGTCGGGAACCAAGGCTACTTTCCTCGCGTGATAAAACGCCCTCCATCGAAAATCAATATCCTGACCCATGGTCATGTTCTCATCGTATAAAACCCCTTTTTCAAGGAGAATATTACGACGGTACAAGGCGCTTCCAGACCAGACCTCCAGGGTTTCCTTCAGCAGGCTTATCAAAGACTCACGTCCGGAGATTGTTTGTTTCCCGGGGTCCGTAGGCAGCCTTCTTGGCTTGCCGCTGCCATCTTTGAAAAGAAGGCTGTAGGAACAGCATGAGATATCTATCTCAGGGTCGGTTTCAGCGGCTCGGACCAGTTTTTCAACATAATCCTTTTCCGCAAGATCGTCAGCATCAAGGAAAATAACGTACTCGCCCTCGGCCTTAATAATTCCAAGATTCCTTGCCGCACTCTGTCTTCTGTTCTTCTGTCTGAACACCCTGATGGGGACAGGTGAATTCTCTTTAAATCTATGACAGATCTCAGGGGTCTTATCGGTAGATCCGTCGTCTACAACAACGATCTCGAAATCCCTTGCAGTCTGGTCCAGAAGGCTGCGAAGAGTCTCCGAAATGGTCCTCTCGGCGTTGTAGGCAGGAACGATCACCGAAGTAGTGAGGCTTTTTTTCATTTGATATCAATGCCCTTTCCCAACAGGATGATCCCGGTAGCCCCCTTTGCCAAAACGCTTTGTTCATTTCTTAGTGGATATGACTCTTCAAGAAATGCCCCTTGGGGTCTGTATCGATCTCTTGTGAGCCTTTTATATATCAAGACAATTATTCCGTTTATAAAAAATGGTGGTTCTGTCGATGCCAGACCGGGTCGGCTTAAGGCCTTCAAAATTCAGGGCCCGGAAGCCATTATGGACAAGATAAGCGATCTGATTCTCTTTGGATGAAGGACCGGTATCATCGAGAACAATTACTCCTTCAGGGGTCAACGCCTTTACCGCATATTTCAGGCAATTGAGCCGGTCTGCACCGTCAACCACTATAACATCGTAGGGAGCAGGTCCGGATAGGACAGAACTGCAGTAATTCCCATCGATGTCCAATTCTTTCAGCATCAATTCCACATTGTCCGGCATCTTTCGCTTGACTTCATCGAACCACTTTCTATCATGCTCTACTGAGGTAACATGCTTGACTCTCCTTGCGAAGAACAGTGTAGAATAGCCGCTTCCATATTCGAAAAGGTTCAGATGTCCGTTTAGTCTTTCTTCCAAAAAAGAGATAACAGGATAGTTCATCCAGGGAAGGGGGTCACCATTCTTGTTAACGGGCCTTCTTTCCTCAAGGCTCCTGAACCATCCTGTTGAGTAAATATAGGAGCTACTGTGAAATAACAGGCGGACATAAGCCCTGACATGCGTTGCAGGTAGTGAAAAAACCTTTCTTGTTGCCTCAAATGACATTGAAAACACTCCTCTTGCAGGATCACTCAGGATAGTCCTCCAACAGAACTTTCAACCCTTCAAGAAGGAGCTCCCGGTGAGCTTCACATCTGACAGTGTTCTGCAGTTTCAACAGGTGCCTCCTTTTATACCTTTTCCCCTTAAAGGAGGCCATCACCATGCCTGTTAGCAGAGTCGAAAAATTTCCCAGCCTGGAAAAACAGTGAAGGTATTCATTTATCTTGCGCCTCGCAAGTTCCTCGAATTTTTCTTCCACCAGACCCTCCTCTAATATCTCCTCTGATCGTCCAAAAAATCCTTCAAGGATCATCCCGCTTGCATTTCCTTTGGCAAGCTTGACCCCACTCCCGTTTTTAATAATCGGGATGAACTGTTCTTTTCGGGGCCTTTTCGTGTCCAACTCGATCAAAAGACCGCTTGAGACGAATTCGTTGTTCTCATTGCTGTCAAACAGTAAGTTGCCCTGACCATATACGATCAGGCCTTCTTTGAAGTATTCAAAACAACCAATGCAATGGCTGTGCTGAGAAACTACAAAGTCAGCCCCCTTCTCGACCAGTTTTCTCAAACGTTTTTGAAGATAAGGGGCGGGAAACCTGAAGTATTCGTTCCCTCCATGATAAAGGACAACTACGTAATCACAATCGGCCTTCAGACTTGAAACATGGTCAGGGCTTTCCAGCGGGTCAAAAGGATTAACCCCCGGACTTCCTCTGGAAGCCAGAGAGTACTCATGTTCGGCACAGGCATAAAAACCTACCCTTTCGCTACCTGTATCCAAAATGAATGGCTTTACAGCCTTTTGAATATTGTCTCCTGCTCCAACGTGAGGAATAAGGTTTCTTTCAAGCAGTTCTCTGGTTTTGTCAAGTCCTTTGATCCCATGGTCCATTATGTGGTTATTCGCCAGAGTTACCAATGTCGGGTTCAGTTGCTTGATGCCGACGATAGATCTTTCTGATGCCCTGAGCAAGGGTCCGCTCTTGAAGATAGGCAAAGGTTCATCTGACAAGGGAGCTTCCAGGTTGAAAACTCTTGCATCTGATGAATACCAAAGTCTGCGTAGTTCTTCGTCAAAAAGATCTCCTGTTTTACCCCTCTCGAAGGCTTCTGCATTTGATGGGGTTGGGACCAGGTCAGCAGCGATCATAATCCTCACAGGTCCACCACCTATTCTTTCGCAAGCATTGCCCCAAGGGCATTTTCTATCTTTTTGCCAATGATGGCTATCTCACCCACGCTGTCGGCCACAATGAAACCGGTTATCAGGCTTCTGCCGTCAGAAAGGGGAGTACCTTCGAACAATCTGGTTGGAACGAATAGCCCTTTTTCTGCGAACTCCCGGATCCGGTCCAAAGCGGGAGACAGCGGGCAAACAATGAAGTGGCTCCAGGACTCGGAGACCCTCGCCTTCGTCCGCCCCACAGCCCACTCATGAAGAAGGACTTGCCCCGTGCTTGATACGAACCGAAAATTCAGGTCGAAGACGAAAGGTTTGCCCGATCTGTCTTCTCCAATATCAAAACCTGCGATACCTCTGAAGCCGAGGCTTCTCCCTCTCTCGGCGATTCCGAGAGCGATCCTCACAGTCTCTTCAGATGGGGCCCTGTAGGGATCGATCCTGCTTCCTTCCTGTCTTGCCGGCTTGTCGAAAAGCTGGATAGCGGCACCAAGATAAATTGATTTTTCCTCACTGATCGCAACATTGTTGCACCAACTGGTCTCAATATCCATGGCCAACTCGACCCGAACCCCGGAGAGGCCATTGTTTCTGGCAGAGAGCCACTCCGGGAAACGAGCCCTTGCATCATCGTCTGGACAATAAAGAACATCCGCCCCTGCTCCTGAAGCTTCATTGCAACAAGCTTTTATGTAAACAGCATTTTCTCTGAAAATTCCTTTCACGGTTTCAAGATCGTACGGTCCTACGAACACGTGCGGAGGAAGGTCCTCTTCATCTACGAGATCGTCAATGCTGGCCTTGTCATTGAGATAAAAATAGAGGGGAAGCGGAACGACCAGACCATGTCCAGATCTGAGAGGCAGCGGCGGTGGGTAGGTATATATAACCTTCCACCCTTTTGCGATGAATTGTTTTGCATATTCAACAGCCTCTTCCTGGTCTTTGTATATATAAAGGTTCTTGGCGGGTTCCAGGCCAGATAACCTGAAAAAATCCAGGATCTCCGAAGTTGCAACATTGCGGCTGCAAATCAGAGGCATCTTGCCGGCAATGGCCAAAGAATTCCCGGTAACTGTATCAAGCCTGAATTCCCCCTCAAAGATCCTGTGAGTTACATCCATAGTCGTGAGGGGTGCGATCAAGGTCCGTTCAGGGAAAAATACATCCAAAGTCAGCGGAGATTTCGGCACATTCATGTTATGGTCTTCCACTTCTTCCAATGTACATATTGATACCCGAGGCAAGCCGAAGCAGGTTCTCGCCTGGAGGACCATTACCAGCAATTGTGGGTGTCTTGTTGACATCGAGCAGTACAGGCTCGCCATTGAAGATCACGTAATCAAATTTACCGAAATCCATTCCGAGCCTCTTGCGTATGGCTCTCAGCTCAACAGGCACTTCTTTCAGGTACTCATACCTGGTGCGGTTACCTGCCTTCACTATGGGGTTCTTGCCGAACATTCGAACACTGTGATCCTGGTCTCCGAAGAAAGCCCAAACCCTCAAAGCGTATTCATCGCCTTCCTTTTCTGGAACAAAACGCTCTACCACAAGGTCGTCCCGTTCCCACACCCAGACGGGAACATCCCTGATGCTTTTACATACAGGATAGTCCTTGTAATACCATAGTTGGCGGGTATACTGCCAGGGCAGGGTCCGTTTTACGATGCTTCTGATCAGACCGTTCGGGAGTCGAGCTTTTCCGGTGTTATGTTCCGGTAAGCCGAAGTAGTTGTTATCCGTCTTAATTATCACTTGCCCCTGGTATGAAGAATCAGGGTTGAGGATATTAGAACTTATCCGTCTTTTGGAAATATCCAGGATCAAGGAATTAAGGATCGGTCTTCCTGATGGGTTGGCAGGTATCATCTCTTTCGGGACCTTCGTCAGGTCAATGTTAATAATACCGATATCGGCTTCAAGGCATTCCGTCGGACCTTGGGTTACCTCATGGCCTTCGTCCTTCCATATTTCCGAAAGCCTGTGAACCATGCTTGAAGTGGAAAGGCTCTTCCTCGAATCTGTAACGATATGGACATGAACACTTCCTGATCTCGCGGCCTTCATATTGACCCCCCATTCAAAACAGATCCTTGTATGAAACTATGTTCTGAGCATCGTGACATTGCCTGGTTCCAATTCATGATAACGAACATCAATTCATTAGCAGAATGTGACCGTTGCTTCGCCTATGAACATAAAGTTGCCTCAAATCTTCTTAACGTCTTTGAATTGTGTACCAGGGATTGAATTCCCTTTTGAACCGGGTGTCCAGGTTCCATTTTTCGCCAAGGGCAAAATCGAAACTGACCGGTTCGAACCTGTTAAGACCCGAAGCAGGGTAAAGAGTGAACTCTCCGAAGTAGATCTTCCCATCAACGTTGTATAGGTCTACACGTATGTAGTCAAAAGGCCGACCCAGTTTTTCTGCAATTTCAAGCATTTTGTCGTAATTCTCAGGCTTCGAAATATCCTTTGCACGTTTACAACTGGTCGGGCCGCTATCCATCCTTGTAAAATTCCTCAAGTATCTGGCCGCAGATCGTGATCCAAAACGGTCATGCATTACGAAAACCCATTCTACCTTCCCATTGAAAACATGGAACTTGAAGTCGGAAGCAAGTCTTCCTTGCCTGTCCCTGAGCAATCGCTCCACCATTATTCGAGGCTGGATGTCCCTGTAGGCCCACTCCATCCTTCTTCTGCCGTACGTCTTCCTTATCCACTTTCTGCCTTGCTTTATGATCTCCTCGCGGGGGATCCTGTTTTCGTGACCAACAATTTTGTACCAGCCGGAACCATGATTCGGCTTCACAATGTATTCCTCAGGAAGGAACTCGAAAGGAATTTCTGCCGGATCCTCTGTAACAAAAAGGAGAGGGATCAGGATATCCTCTCCTTCTTTTCCAAGTGACTCCATCACATAGTTCCTGGCACCTAATTTGTCCATAACCTGTGGGAACAGGGGATTCCTGTCAAAGATCTTTCTCCAGACTATCTTCTCATTAAAAGATTTTGGATCCTCAAGGTCCAGTCGGTAACCGTGACATCTGTAGAATTTCAGACGTTGTTCAAGGATACAATACTGATCAATAAGGGCGGATAAGATAGCCAAACCCTGTACCCCATTCCTTAAGGAGATAAAAAAGCCCGGGGCTACCCCCGGGCTTTATGCTAAACAGCTGCCTTGAATCCCGCCCTTATGGCGTTCTGCATGGAGGCTATCTTCAGGTCGTCCATAAAGATGTCCATGCCGAAGACAGCCGCTCGGGAGAGGATGTCCTGGGTCCTGGGCCACTCAATGGGCCTGTAGAGAGGTACGTCCTCCGCATAGGGACAGTCGTAGGGGCAGCGCACACGGCTGTAGCAGGCACCCTCCCTGAGGGTCTCCCAGTGCCTGGCGTAATGCCAGGTGTTGCCCGAAAGGATACCGCAGCCGCAGCCCGCATCGCCGGCGGCCTTCTGAAATCGCTTTGCCGAGTCGGCATCGGGAAGAAGGATCACGAGCTGGGTGGCTATATCGCCCTCCCTGTCCGGGAGATCCCTTAGTCTCACCCCTGCCGGGAGTTCCACCCCTTCCAGCACTCTTTTCTTGTTATTCCTCAGGCTGGAAATTGCCCCGTCCAGTTTCTCCAGCTGGACAAGTCCGATAGCCCCCTGGATCTCGCTCATCCTGAAGTTGAAGCCCAGGCAGGCCTTGCCTTCAGCACCCCGCGGGATGGAGAAATCGTGAATGTGGCCGTGGTCGTGATAGTATTCCATCTTCCGGTAGAGGTCCTCGTCGTCAGTGACGATAAGACCGCCCTCACCTACGGTAAGGAGTTTGTAGGGGTCGAGGCTGTAGGGACCCCACTTGCCGCAGGTGCCCACATACTTTCCGTGGTAGGTGGCACCCATGGCCTGACAGGAGTCCTCCAGCAGCCAGAGGCCGTACTCCTCGCAGATCTCGGCAAAGGCGTCGAGGTCCGCCGCGGCCCCGAACATGTGTACGGGCATAATGGCCCTGGTCCTTTCCGTGATCAGGTCTTCAACCGAGTCGGGATCCAGGTTGAGGCTTTCGTCGATCTCGGCCAGGACCGGCACGGCACCGCACTCGAGGATAGCCTCCACGCTGGCTATAAAGGTGAAGGGCGACGTAATGACCTCGTCACCCGGGCCTATCCCAAGACCCCTGAGCCCGACGTAAAGGGCAGCGCTTCCGCTGCTGACGGCAAGGCAGTGTTTCGCGCCGAACTTGTCGGCCACAGCCTTCTCGAACTCCTCCACGCGGTAGATGTCGTTCCTGGTCTCCTGGAAGGAGTACCTGTGGACCATCTTCCTTTTTATTACATCGGTTACGGCGTCAATTTCCCTCTGGTCGAACAGTTCGAAGCCCGGCATTACATCATCGCCTCCCTGTAGATCTTTATGCAGTCATCCCTGGTCATGACCCGGGGGTTGTTCTCCATCGGCCTTGATACGCCCATGGCCTTGCCTGCCATTTCTTCCAGGTGTTCCTCGCCTATGCCGACTCCCAGGTCCTGGAGTCTGGCGGGCAACCCCAGATCGTCCACCATATCGCCAAGGGCCTCTGAGCAGAAGATGGCGGCCACGTGGTCGGGCTCGCCTTCCTCGCGGGGATACCCCAGCAGCGAGGCCGCCTCCGCGAACCTCTCCGGCGAGGCCTGTGCGTTCCACCGGGCCACGTGGGGTATGAGAAGAGCATTGGCGGTTCCATGAGGAACTCCGAACATGCCTCCCAGAGGATAGGCCAGCGCATGGCAGGCCGTTACGCCCGCGTTGGCCAGGGCAACACCGCCGTACAGCGCGGCCAGCATCATTCCTCCCCTCGCCTCGATGTTCCTTCCGTTCATGGCAGCCACCCTGATCCATTTTCCTATCCTCCACAGGGCCTCCTCTGCAAACATGTCGCTGAATGGCGAAGCCTGGAGGCTGGTATAGGCTTCAAGAGCGTGTGCCAAGGCATCCATGCCAGTGGATGCTGTTATCCCCGGGGGCATGGTTACCGTCAGCTCCGGGTCAAGGAGGCTCATGTCAGGGTATAGATAGTCGCTGTTTATACCACCCTTGACACCGTCGCTCTTGCGGATGAGCACCGCGGTGAAGGTCACCTCGGAGCCCGTTCCCGCAGTAGTGGGGATCATGAGCTTGAAAACCCCCGGGTTCTTCACGAGTCCCAGCCCCTGGTACCGGGCAGCAGAACCATCATTGGTGACAAGGATGCTTACGGCCTTGGCAACGTCCATGGAACTGCCCCCGCCCAGGCCTATAACTGCCTGGACCTTTCGGTCACGGGCGATCGCCGCGGCGGAATCGGTGGTCTCAACCGACGGTTCCGGTTCCACCCCGGTGAAAACCGATACCTCGAGTCCGGCCGCCCTGACGCTGCCGGCCATTCGTTCCGCAAGACCTATCCGCTCCATGGTCTCGTCAGTAACGATAAGAACGCTCCTTGCTCCGGAGGCCTTTACCAGCTCCCCGGCCTTCGATGATACCCCCGGGCCGAAATGGACACGACCCGCCATGAACATGCTGAAATCCACCTGCGATCACTCCCTGACTTTCAATATGCCGCTTATGCGCTCCCATGAAAGGGCCGCCGCTCCCCCCAGCCCTTCCACGTACCCCTTGCCGCTGATGCCTTTGCCTGTGTTTCCGGAAAGGTCTTGCTCCCACAGTTTTGCCAGTTCCGATGCGGACCTTACCACTGCCGCCGCCCCGAGCGAGATCAGCGCTTCTGAGTGAGGCCTGAAATCCTCCATATATGGGCCGTGCCTTACCGGAACTCCCCACGCTGCCGGTTCAAGTATGTTCTGCCCCCCCCTGGGGACCAGGCTGCCCCCAACGAACGCAGAATCGGATATTCCGTAAAACCCGAAAAGTTGACCTACCTCGTCCACTACCAGGATATCCCACCCCTCACAAGGCTTTGAGAACATCGAAACGGAGCCGAAGGATCTCGCCATGGATGCGACTTCATTCGCTCGTTCCGGGTGTCTTGGGACAATAACTATTTTAACCCCCGGAAAGCGGGCGCGCACTTCCCTGAATGCTTCAAGAACGGTTATTTCCTCCCCCGTATGAGTGCTGCCCGCAAGGAGGATCCGTGCGCCGGCCGACCCTATGGCAGCCCGAAGGGCATCCCTGTCTGTATCCTCCCTCCGGAGAAGAAGCGCATCGACCTTGCAGTCACCGTCGACGACCACCCGTTCAGGTTCCAGGCCCAGATCCAGGAGGCGTGAGGCGTCTTCTTCCCCCCTGACCAATATCAGACGGAAAGTGGACATAATTTCCCGCCAGAATTCTTTGAACCTGATCGCTTTCCTGAACGACCTCTCGGAAAAACGGCCGTTGGCTATGAAGGCCGGTATTTTCCTTCGGGCCAGTTCCATCACGAAGTTAGGCCATATTTCCGTCTCTACGGTTACGAACGCCGCCGGCAACACCCTGTCTATTGCCCTCCGGGCGATCCATGGCGCGTCCCAGGGGTAATAGGCCATCTGGTCGGCATCAGTACCCACAAGATTCTCGGCCATCTTCCGGCCTGTCCTTGTGATCGTCGTCATGAAGACCGGAGACTTCCATCCCGAACGCCTGGCCTCCCTCACAAACGGCCAGGCCGCCTGGACTTCGCCGACAGAGACAGCATGAACCCATAGAGGGTGCATACCTTCTGTTTGCCCCCCGGTGTATCGTCCCATCCTTTCGCTGAAACCATCCCTGTATTTTACCGCCAGCCATGGCAGGGCAGCCCCGAAGACGGCTCCAGACAGAATTTCATAGCCGCGGCGGCCCAGCTCAGACCACCCCGGCCTTGAGCAGTTCATGAATATGGATCATCCCCACGATCCTTTCACCCTCTGACACGACCAGGCAGGATATCTCCTTCTCCTCCATGATATGCATTGCCTCGGCAGCAAGACGGTCAGGGGCAATGGTCCTGGGTTCTTTTGTCATGACTTCCAAAATCGGCAGAGACAGGCTGCTGACCCCCCTATCTTCAAGAAGGCGTCTCAGGTCACCGTCGGTGAATATCCCCGCGATCTTTCCATCCCCGTCTTCAACGATCGTGGCGCCAAAACCCTTGCTGGTTATCTCGAAAAGGGCTTCGCGAACAGTTGCGCTGACAGGAACCCGGGGCACCCTCTCCCCGGTGGACATAATTTCGGAAACCCGGAGAAGAAGCCGCTTCCCAAGGGACCCCCCGGGGTGGAACATGGCAAAATCCTCCGCCTTCAGGCCGCGAAGTTCAGTCACCATTCCTGCCAGGGCATCCCCGAGCGCCAGCTGCAAAGTCGTGCTGGTGGTCGGGGCCAGTCCCAGCGGGTCGGCCTCTTTTTCCACGCCCGAGTCAATGACCACATCGGCATCCCTGGCCAGCCGTGAAGCACTGTTGCCGGTCATCGCGATAACCGGTGCTCCCAGTCTCCTGAAAAAAGGAAGCACTTCAAGCACCTCGCGGGTCTGTCCGCTATTGCTCAGGAAAAGGCCCACGTCCTCCCTGCAGACCATTCCCAGGTCGCCGTGTGAGCCCTCGGCTGCGTGAAGGAAGAAAGCCGGCGTACCGAGAGAGGCCAGGGTGGCGGCGATCTTTCGGCCAATAAGGCCGGATTTACCCATTCCGACCACAACCAGTCTTCCTTCGCAACGGTTGATTATTCTGGCTGCTTCGACCAGTTCCGTCCCTACCCGTGATGCCGCCCTTGCTATTTCATCGGCCTCCATCCGGAGGACATTTCTACCGGTCTCCAGGAGCCTTTCGTCGTTGCATTCGACGCAGTCTCTCTCCCTTGGCAGGCTCATCACTTCTCAGTTCTTCCTTCCCGGCACCGATGCTGCCCTGTGTATGGCCAGCACCCGCTCCAGAAGTGTCTCGAGGGAGTCCAGGGCAACCATGTTGGGACCATCGCTTTTTGCCGAATCGGGGTCGGGGTGGGTCTCGAGGAAGAGCGCGTCAATACCGGCAGCGGCTGCAGCTCGCGCAAGGACCGGCACAAAACGCCGGTCTCCCCCGCTTGAGGTGCCTTGCGCTCCAGGCATCTGGACGCTGTGCGTGGCATCGAACATGACTGGATACCCCAGGGAACGCATTATAAAAAGAGAGCGCATGTCCACAACCAGCTGGCCGTAGCCGAAAGAACTGCCCCTCTCGCAGAGGATGACCTTGTCGTTGCCTGCCTCGAGGCATTTTGAGACGGCCTGCCCCATATCGGCCGGAGCAAGAAATTGCCCCTTCTTGATGTTGACAACTTTTCCGGTCGCGGCAGCCGCGACCACAAGATCGGTCTGCCTGCAAAGGAAGGCAGGGATCTGGAGTATATCCACTACTTCTGCCGCCGTTTTGGCCTGCCCGGGGAGGTGGATGTCGGTAAGAACAGGACACCCGATGCTGTTCCTTATATCGGCAAGCCACTGGAGCCCTTTCTCCAGACCCGGGCCCCTGAAGCTATGGATCGAGGTCCTGTTGGCCTTGTCAAATGAGGCCTTGAAAATGTAGGGCATTTTCAGCCTTTCACAAATGCCCGAAACCCTTTCGGCTATGAACAGGGCCAGATCCCTGTCCTCAAGCACACATGGACCCGCAACTACCGCCAGGTCCCCACCCCCGAAGGTGACTTTACCAGCTGAAAAAGTTTTTATCACGCCAGATCATCTCCATTTTCCCTTATAAAATTCTCGAACTTCTCAACGTCCTCAGGGGAGTCTATCTCTATGGTATCCCTGATGGTCTCGATGCAGCTGATCTCGTATCCTTTTTCCAGGACTCTCAACATCTCCAGGCTCTCGGACTTCTCCAAAGGGGTCTGTTCCCATCCGCAGAAATCGAACAGGAAGTCACGCCTCCAGGCGTAGGGGCCGATATGCTTGAATAGAACGGCTCCGGGGTTCCTCCTGAAGGGTATCGGCGAACGACTGAAGTACAGCGCCCTCCCCCTTTCGTCAAAGACCATCTTGACGATATTGGGATCTGTCTCCTCTGAAGGGTGGTCTATGGCCCTGGAAAGGACTCCCAGTGAAACCTCGGGCCTTTCTTTCATCATGGCAACAAGGGGATCGATCATGTCGGGTCCGACCAGGGGATCGTCGCCCTGGATATTCAGGACGCACCCCGCGGGACCGAATTCCTTTGCCGCAAAGGCTACCCTGTCCCCCCCCGTAGGCAGTTCAGAAGGGGTCATCATGGCCTGGCCGCCCTCGGCTCTTACTACTTCGGCGATCCTTTGATCATCGGTTGCCACAAGGACCTCGTCAATAGAGGAACATCTCGATGCCTGAAGCAAAACCCTGACGACCAGGGGTATGCCCGCGATCCTTAAAAGCGGCTTGCCTGGAAGACGTGTACTCCCGTACCGGGCAGGAATTACAGCAAGGGTCTTCATCCCTCGATATCCCCTTTCATTTCCGCAAAATCTGAAAAAACCCGGAACACCTCATGTCTCTTTCTCCAGCCGAGCACTTGTGAAGCATACCCGACAACTCCTTCGACGGCCCCACCTGTCCCCATTCTTTCTTTACCGGCTCTGGCCATGGTTTCCCTGCGTACGGGATCCCCCAGTATCGACAGGGCTTCCCGTGCCAGGAGAAACGGGTCTGGCGGGACAAGTGATTCGGCCTCTCCAAGGAGTTTTTTCTGAACCCTTTTCCCTTTTTCGTCAATGGATACGACAGGGACCCCAAGTCCGGCGCATATCTGGTTCGCCGTTCCCCCAAGGCCGATAAGGATGTCCGAACCAAGAGCGGCTTCATGGACATCCCCGAAAAAGAGTTTCACCGAATGCTCGCCGTTTCTGGAACAAATAACGTCTCCGGAGGTGAACTCCCATGACGGAGCCTTCTCCAAAAGCCTGTCGACATCCAGTGTTGGCGCGACTGCCATAACAAAACTGCATGCCGCCTCGTTTTCCATCAAGGCTGCGGCATCAAGGAGCAGGGCCAGATCATCGTAGGCCCTCTCCCTGCTCCCCGGCAGAAACAGTACCTGATTCCCGGCCAGTTTTACAGGCTTTTTCCCGTACCCGTTATCAGTACCACCTGCGAGATCCATTATCGGATTCCCACTGTAGACTGCATCAATATTCTTTTCGGCCAGTTCCATGGCGGTCTCGGAATCCCTGGTAAAGACCTTCCTAACCCTGATCTTGAGCAGTATCCTCTCAAGCCGCCAGTGGCCGTGCAAACGGACCGATTTTGCCGTGGCAAGAAGGACCGGCATTACTCCCTGACCCCACAGGGTATGAAGAAAGAGATACACGTCCCCCACACATACAACGGTCCTTATCCTCCCCCTCAGGCCGCTCCAGGCGGAGGCCTGGGCACTGATATGCCTCAGCAGCCCGGACCTGATATCCCTCATCAGGTCCTGCAGGCGGTACTTCACAACTCCCCCGCTCGGCGTCTCGCTCGGGGGGGACAGGACAGCAACCCCCCTGGCCCCGTACTCACGGCCTCTCCCTACCAGGGGGAACCCTGAGATCTCCGAAAGGGGGAACTCCTTTTTAAGCCTTGATGCCAGAAGGCTTCCTATTGCATCCTCACCGTGTCCGTTGGAGGATACTACGATCTTCGGTCTGAGACAGTCGGATAGTTTCGAGAGAAAGGAGTTCATGTTCCTGACCGATGCGCAGACCCTGGGGATATATACCGGAACACATGGGAGCCATTCGGCAGGAAGGTTGAAGATGTCCTTTTCTGTGCATATCAGCGACCTTGCGCCCCTGACAAGGGCTTTTTCGCAGACAGCCTGAAGTTCTGCCACACTGAAAATATGGTGATCCCTGAAGGCTTCGTGGATGACCGGCTGAAAACCCAGTTTCTGCAGGAACAGGTTGAAACTTGCCGGGTTGCCTATGGCCGAAAAAGCAGCGACCGGAGACGGGGGCGGCCCCGAATCCCGAAGGAGATCCACGCCTTCGGAGAACCTTGACCATCCCGAAAGGGTAAGGTTGGAAAGAAAGGGTTCCTTCCCGGTAACTGACAGGATCCTTTCCCGGATCTCATCAAGCCGGTCAGGAGTTACCTGGTCTGCCTTGGATATCACTACCATGTGGGCCCTTTCAAGGGAATCAGCCTTCTCCCTCAGCATTCCAGCCGGCATCATTTTCCCGTTCCCGAAGGGACAGGTGGCGTCCACAAGCACTATGTCAACGTCCCTGCCCATCCTCCTGTGCTGAAAACCGTCGTCGGCAATGGCCAGGTCGACCCCCCGCCGAGAAAGGCATTCCACACCGGCCGTCCTGTCAGCGGATACGACGATGGGGACTCCTTCAAGCCTGCCCGAAAGAAGCAGGGCCTCATCTCCCAGGAGATCCCTGCTGCGTTCGCAATCATCTGCAAAAAGGATATCCTTCCCTTTCCGCCCGTAGCCCCTCATCACTATGCCCGGATGGATACCCGCCTCGAGGAACAGCCTGGAAAGCATTTCCACGAAGGGGGTCTTGTTGGTTCCGCCATGGGTGATGTTGCCCACGCTTATTACAGGGATCGATGGCTCCCTGGAAACGGTAATACCGTGATCATAGAAAAAATTCCGTCCCGAGGAGACAGATCCCGCAAGCCAACCCAGAGGGGAAAGGAGGCTCCAGGGCGATATTCCTGTTTCACCCCGGATATACCTGAAATAGCTAGCCGGAATGGTTCGCATTTTCTTCTCCGAACTGAAGGGAACAAAGCCTCGAGTAGAGCCCCCCCGCATCCTTCAGGATATCGTGGGACCCTTCCTCTACCACCCTTCCACCGTCGATAACCAGTATCCTGTCGGCCTCCCGGACCGTGGCCAGACGATGGGCGATGACAATGGACGTTCGCCCTGCCATTGCCTTTCTCATGGCCTCCTGGATCTCCTGTTCCACAGCTGCGTCAAGGGAGGATGTGGCCTCGTCCATGATAAGGATCCTGGGATCCCGGACTATTGCCCTGGCTATGGCGACTCTCTGCCTCTGCCCCCCGCTCAGGGTCACCCCGCGCTCACCTATCTCCGTTTCATATCCGTCCGGAAGGGACATGATAAAGCTATGGATCCCCGCCACACGGGCTGCCCCTTCAACATCGCAGCAGGAGGCATCCTCACAGCCGTAGGCAATGTTGAAGGTCACGCTGCCCTTGAGAAGGACAGGGTCCTGGGGGACAACGCCGATCCTGCGTCTCAATGACTTCAGGTCCAGGCGCCTCAGGTCTGTTCCGTCTATCGCCACTGAGCCTTCCTGGGGGTCGTAGAAGCGGGTTATAAGGTCGGCTATGGTCGATTTGCCGGCCCCTGTAGGTCCTACGATGGCAACTTTTTCGCCGGGGAGGATCCTGAAGGAGACATCCCTGAGGACCATGGACCCTTCGTTGTATGCAAAGGATACGTTCCGAAAGGAGACCTCCCCCCGGATGTCCTCTATCTTTTCAGGGTGCTTCGGCGGCTTGACTTCGCTCTCGGTATCCAGGATCTCGAAGACCCTGTCAGCGGCGGCAAGTCCCTGCTGCATCTGGGCAACAACCCGGGAGAAAACCCTTACCGGCTGGACCAGCAGCGCCAGGTAACCCAGAAATGCGATCAATTCTCCGGGGGTCAGTTCCCCCGAGACCACAAGTCTTCCGCCAAACCAGAGAATTACCGCCAAAGCAGAGATGAGGATCACTTCCACTATGCCGGTGAGGGCGGCGTTGGTCTGCACACCTCTCATAAGCGCCCTGAAATGGGCGTCGCTCTGTGATTCGAACCGTCCGTATTCCTGTTCCTCGGTAGCAAAAAGCCTGACGATCCTTATCGCCGAAAGGGCCTCCGCCGCTATCGCCGAAAGCCCCGCCAGCTGCTTCTGGATATCGTGACCGACGATCCTCAGGCGTTTCGAGGCCACGTCCAGCACGAAAGCAGCAAGGGGCAGGACAAGGAATGTAAGAAGGGAAAGCTTCCAGTTTATGTAGAGAAGGAAACCTATCATCCCGATGAAACTGAGACCCTGAACGACAATGTCTATCAGGACCGAGGTGATTATGTTCTGAAGGATAGTGACATCGTTGGTTATCCTGGAAAGCATCTCCCCGACCATGTGGCCGTAAAGGTAGCGGAATGACATCCTCTGCATGTGGTCGTAAAGCCGCAGGCGAAGGTCCACGACGACCCGCTGCCCTACCCAGCTCATCAGGTACTGCTGCCCGTAGAAGAAAACGCTCTTGGCCGTGTAAAGGATCACTATGCCCACTGCGATGATATTCAACATGACCATGTTCCTGCTTATCAAAACATCGTCGACGATATTCTTGAGAAGCCAGGGCGCCACCACTGCACAGGCAGACGAAAGCATCATGCAGACCATGGCAGCCGCCAATCGCCGCGTATAGGGCAGTCCGTAAACCAGAAGCCTTCTGTAAACGACCCTCCTGTTTTCTTCCGGTCTCTTCAAAGGTTCACCCCACGAATTCGTCGATAAGGCCCGCGATGAACCCGGCAGGCCCAGGGACCTGCCGGATCTTTTCCAGGCCGGTCCTTATACTTTCACGTCTATTCCGGTCCTTCAGCAATCCTGCAGCATATCCGGCTATATCCTCAGCCGAAAGGTCACCGACAAGTTCCGGCATTACCTCGGTTCCCGCGAGCCGGTTGGGCCAGGCAAGGAACCCCCTTTTTCTGCTTCTGAGGCGAAGGGCTTTTTCCTTAAATATCGGCCCCGCGAAAGGGATACCCCCCAGGACACCCAGGAAACCGGAGAGTGGAACATGCCTGAGGAAGGAAAATGGAAGAACGATTATTCCCGGTGTGAGGCTGTAGGCCAGCTCAAGGGTGTTTGTCCCGGGCTGGGTGACAGCCAGGTCGGCCTCTCTGAGAAGGCTCCCGGCCGGGGCGGTGGAGATCCTCATCCCCGCCGACTGCCACTGCGTCACTTCTTCTCCGTCCGAAAAGGGCGAGAGGGCAACTATCATCTCAGCCTTGGGCAATTCCCGGGCTATACCGTCGCTGATCCCCTTGATAAACGGCATGGCAGCAGCCCTGATCGCCCTGCGGCTACCGGGAAAAAGCACTACCCTGAATTCCTTCCCTTCAGACCAGCTGAATCCGGGGCCGTCCATATCAAGAGAATCTGCTACAAGATCTCCGGCGACTATCACATTATCACCGGTCGGAAAACCCTGGTGGAAATGATCTGCGAAAGCGGCGAAAACGACTTCGCATTTTCCCAGAAGGGGTTTGGACCCGTAAGTATAACAGAAAAGAGGAGCACTGTGCCTCGCGGAAAAGGCCAGTCCGAAAAGAAGGTCCCCTCCCATCTGCAGGATGGCGCTGAAAGGCCCCCCATCCTTCCTGGCCAGTGCCCCGAAGACGGACATGGGCGGCCTGACGTCACCCGCGGCAAAGCCGCGGGCAATATCTGACTCGTTGCCGGCGGCGTACTGACATGGCAAAAGGGAAAGGGCTACTTCAAAACCCGACATTGAAAGTGCTTTGATCATTGGTCTTGCCCAGCACCAGAGTTCCCCTGGACCATTGGTGAGGATGAGGATCCTTCTCATGACGAGATGGCCTCCATTATGGCTGCTCCCCACCCTGCCGGGGCATCCCCGCCATTCAAAACAGACGCGGTTGCCCTGATACTCTCGTCTACGGTCCTTCTTTGTTGAGAACTGCCCATGTAAAGGTCGAAATGTCCCAGGATCTTTCCGGCCGAAACATCGGACTGAAGCAGTTCGGGGTAGATAACGCCTCCTGCCAGGATGTTGGGTATCGAGATCAACGGGGATCTTACAAAGGCCTTGTAAACCAGCCAGGAACTGAATGAGGCTTTATAAAGAACTATCATGAATTTTTCAAGGATAAGGGCTTCGACTGCAGCCGTACCGCTTGCCCCGATAACCATTTCCGAGGCCGCCATCAGTTCCGTACCCCTTCCTTCGTAGGTTTCCCATGGTTCGCAATTTCCCCTGAGGAATGAAGCGGTTTCGGGGTCAAGACCCGGGGCGACCGAAAAAACAGGTCGAAACCCCCGCCTGTCTATTCCCTCGGAAGCTATCAGCATCTGTGGGAGAAGCCTCCGGACTTCCCCGCTCCGGCTTCCCGGGAGCATTGCAACAACCTTTCTTCCATCCCTCTGGCCCAGATCGGCAGGAACGGTTTCCCTGGTAGCACCCGAAAGGGGGTGACCGTACCATCTGCAGGGTACCCCATGTCCTTCAAGAAAGGCCCTCTCGAAATCGAAAAGGGGAAGGCAGATATCGCAGTATTCAGCCAGGGCCTTCACGCGTCCCTGCCTCCATGCCCACACGGTTGGAGGGGCAATGTAAAAGACCCTCCCCTGGTAACCTTTCTTCCTGAGAGTTCTCACAAGGGGAATGTGAAAGTCGGGGCTGTCGATAACCACGACCCCCCGGGGAGATCTACTGATTATTTCATCGGTTATCCGCTCTTTAAGGGCCCAGAGCCTCGGTACCGATCCAAGAACTTCGGATATCCCCATCAGAGAGAGGGAACCGCTGTCCCATTGAGACCTCCCGCCCGCCGAAGACCCCTGAGGCCCCATCATCCCCCATATCTCCCCATCGAATCCCCTGCTCCTCAGGGCATGTATGAGAAGGCTGGAGTAGCGGTCCCCGGAGACTTCCCCGCAGCTTACAAAGAGGGAACCGGAACTATCCCCGTTACTGCAATGTTCCATTCCTTCGCCCTCTCCATGAAGATCCCCCCGCCCAGGATCACCGTCCTCCCCGCATCTACGGCAAGGCATCCGATACCAGCCTTATGCATCGTCTCAAGGGTTCCGGTTCCGACTACCGGCATGTCGAACCTTTCATCCTGGTCAGGGCGCATCACCTTGACAACTACCCCCCCTTCGGAGATCTTTCCGGCCCTGCGGATAGTGGCATCGGTTCCTTCCATGGCCTCTACGGCAACCACGGATCTCCCCCTTACCACCACGGTCTGTCCGAAAGAAAGGGGGGCAATTGCACATGCGATCCCGGCCCCATAGACAATATCGTCGATCTCTTCAGGAAGTGGCGCCCTTCCGGCAATAACCCCCTCAGGAGCCATAAGTTCCGGAATGATCTCCCTGTAGGGAAGGACACGCACACCATGGGCTTCAAAAAAACCGACTATCGATCCCAGGAGCGAATGGTCGTCCCTTTTGGGCAGCGACGAGATGACCGAACGGAGGGGAACGTCCATGAGGTCCTGCCGGTACATGAGGGTCTTTGAGACCATCCCGGCGAGAATAACTGCCTCGATACCCCTGGACTTCATTTCTTCGAGGATTTCGCCGAGCGCGGGCTTCCTAACCCTGACCACTTCCCGTACGACCTTTTCAAGATCAAAGGTCTCTTCCCTGAAAGCGAAGGCCACCAGGGGATCCCCTCTTTCCGAAAGCCGTGAGGCTATCTCTATTGGCAGAGCACCTTCGCCGGCAAGAAGTCCTGTCTTACTGTTCAAAGAGATCACCGCCTACCTGTCAGCAGACCTGACGAGAAGCCCGGCTACCGCAAGGAATATAAGGTTTGGCAACCATGCCGCGGCTACCGGGGGAATAATCCCGGCCTCCCCGAAGGAGCGTGAGAAGGACATGACAACGTAATAGGCAAAAACGATCAGGACGCTCATCGCAAGGCCCACACCCGCCCCTGATCTCTGGGGTCCAACCCCAAGGGAGGCTCCAAGTACTGCCAGGATCACACATGCCCATGGGACGGCTATCTTGAGATGGAAGAGAACCCACAGGGGTGCCAGATCAGCTCCCTGTTTGCTCATAACGCTGATATGTCCCCAGAGTTGCCAGGCGCTCATCTCGGCCGGTCTCTGGGAGGTTTGCGCCACCTCGGCAGGCCCCAGCTGCAGGGGCAGTTTCTGTCGGGCAAAAGCAAAAAGGAGCTTAACAGACCTGTCCTTCTTTACCTCAAAGGCCTTCCCGTCCTCAAGCCACCACTCACCGTCCTTCCAGATTCCTCTTTTGGCCGACACGATCCTCTTCATGGCGCCCTCTTCGAATTCCTGGATGAGGATATCATCCATGGTCCCGAGGTTCTGTCGGAGGCGGGAGATGTAGATAACGCGCTGTAAAACCCCCTCGCTCTCGTCCCTGAGGAAGACCTGCTCCCTCAAAAGGGTCGGGCGTTCCCTGGCTATCTCGTAACGCATGATGTTCTGGGCTGCCCTGTTGCTGAGCGGGACAATTGTCTCGTTAAGAAGGATCGCTCCCAGGGAGACAAGGATCGACGCTGCCAGTACAGGGCGGATTATCCTGCGGAAGGCTATGCCCGCAGCCCTCAGTGCCACTATTTCACTCTGTGAAGATAACCGCCCGAAGGTAAGAAGGGCGGAGAGCAGCGACGCCATCGGGAGTGTCATCACGACCACTTCAGGCAGTTTGTAGACGAACAGCCGGACGACCACCCCGAGGGAGATACCCTTGTCAATGACCAGATTGGCGATCTGGAAAAGCAGGTCTCCGGCCACTAACAGAACTGAAAAGACCAGGACCCCGAAGAGGAAGGAATTCCCCATCTGGGTCACAATGAACCTGTCCAGGATGCTCAGACTCGGTCTTCGAGATTTTTTGGGGCCTCCGGAGGATCCCTTTGCAGACGGATTCATCTGGTTCTCTTGCTTCCGTTGATATGCAGGATATGCTCCACTGCCTCCCTCACCGCACCATATCCTCCCGCGGCTGATGTAACTATATCTGCCGCCTTCCTTGCTTCGGGCACGGCATCGGAGGGGGCAAATCCCCTTCCGGCCCAGATGATGCAGGGACAGTCGTTAACGTCGTCCCCGATGTAGCCCACCTCTTCAGGATCGAGGGACATATCCCGTGCCATCTTTTTCAGTTCCACGAGTTTGTCCTTCACTCCCTGGAGGACAAGTCCAATACCGAGCTCCCTTGCCCTTCTATCCGTAGCAGGGGAATCGCGCCCACTGATTATTGCGGTTTTAACCCCCGAGGATATAAGCCTGGAAATACCGAGACCGTCCCTGACGTCAAAACGCTTGAACTCCCCGACCGATCCGTCAAGATATATGGCCCCGTCGGTCATGGTCCCGTCCACATCCATGACAAAAAGCCTAATCATCGTGGTTTCTCCTGTCTCCCCAGGGTGTTATCCCACGTTTGGAATTTCGTATGAAATCAAGGATCTCAATAACGTATTCCCTTGTGAGATTGTCCTGCTCCAGCCTGGAAAGGGCGTTCCTGTCGATCGATGAAGAGACGAATATCTCGTGATAGGCCCTCTTCACCTGGAGGCGATCCTCCTGGGAGAACCCTTTTCTTCTCAGCCCGACTACATTCAGTCCGTGGATCCTTGCGGGATGCCCATCCACGAGAGTGAAAGGCGGCACGTCCTTCACCACCTTGGTGAGGCCGCCTATCATACAAAAGCGACCCACTTTGGTGAACTGATGAAGTCCGGACATGCCCCCCAGGACGCTCCCGTCACCTACGCAGGAGTAACCCGAGAGCCCCGCGCCGTTGGCAAGGACGCATTTCTCCCCAACGGTAACATTATGTCCAGCGTGGGAACCCACCATCATCCAGGTTCCGTCCCCAACGGATGTAACGGAATCCTCACCGCTCCCCCTGTGGATGGTCACGTTCTCTCTCAGGGTGACTTCGTCGCCTATCCTGACGAAAGAACGCTCCCCCTTGAACCCGAAATCCTGCGGTTCCCGGCCAAGCACGACATTCTCGAAGATCCTGCACCTTCTGCCTATGGAAACGTGTTCAAGGATGTGGATGTACCCTTCAAGCCTGGTGTCCTCGCCGATCTCCACATCGGGACCTACGACGCAGAAAGGGCCGATCCAGACCCCGTCGGCTATCCTCGCATCTTTTGAAACTATTGATGAAGGGTGGACGGTAACGCTCATAGGGCATCTTCCCCGGTAAGTCTGGAGGCTATGACAAATCCGAGAATAGCCTCTGCGGCAACATCTTTCCCTACCCTGGCCACTGTACGGACCTTGCCGACACGGCCACGCATCTTCTCCAGTGTCGCCTCGGTGACAAGCTGGTCACCGGGCACAACTGGCTTCCGGAACTTGGCCTTCTCGACGGAGGTAAGGTAGAAAATGGCCCCCTTGAGTTCAGGGCGCTGCGCGATAAGCATGCCGCCCACCTGCCCCATGGCCTCAAGGATCAGAACTCCCGGCATAACAGGCTCCGAGGGAAAGTGCCCCTGGAAGAAGGGCTCGTTGATGGTGACATTCTTGTACCCCACAACCCTCTCTTCAGTAATCTCGGTTATCCTGTCGACAAGAAGGAATGGGTAACGGTGGGGAAGCGAACCAAATATCCTGTAAATATCCAGCATGGTCATTCTCCTTTCCTGTTCAGGCTGGCAGGAGGCTCCTGCGTATCCGCCGGACGAGTTCGAGGTGCATTTTATGGCCGCTCCTGTAGGCAACGACCCTCCCCCTTACGGGTGCCCCAAGAATGGCAAGATCGCCGATAAGGTCAAGAACCTTGTGATGTACGGGTTCGTCGGGTACCCGTTGGAACTCCGGAGGAGGGAGGGTGGCGTCATCTATCACAAGGACGTTGTCAGCCGCTCCGCCCCTGCCGAGCCCCCTATCCCTTATGCCCCTGATCTCCGAGGCAAGCACAAAGGTCCTTGCAGGCGCTATCTGCTTTATGAACAGGTCCGGAGTCACCGTGCCGTCAAATACCTGACGCCCTATCCCTTTTGCCTCATAACTGATCACACAGGTGACCTCAAAAACTTCCGATGGTATGACGGCAATGAACCCTCCGCTGCATGGATCCCCGAAAGCGATCTCCCTGGCTACCTGTATGGGCAATGCGCTTTCGGCAGGTCCGGCGACCTCCGAGAGGCTTTCGGCAAAAACCCGGGAACTGCCGTCCATGGCAGGTATCTCAGGGCCAGTTGCTGATATGACGGCGTTCCAGATGTCAAGTCCTGCCATTGCGGCAAGCAGGTGTTCCACTGTCATGACCTCGGTCCCGTCCGGGAAGGTCAGGCGGGTCCCCCTGGAAGTTCCATCGGTTTCCGCAGATTCCACCGGGAAAAGACCTCCGGGAAGATCAAAAAAGATACCCTTTTCCCTGGAAGGCCCTACGGATACCCTGCAGCATTCGCCGCTGTGAATGCCAACCCCTTCGAATACCCTATTTGCCGTTATCCTCGACATCCCCGCCACCGGCCATCTTTCTTTTTAGTTCTTCCACTTCAGCCCTGAGCTCCTTCAGGGAAGCAGCAATTCCGGGAAGCCTCCCGAGGAGGACCTGTTTTTTCATCTCCTCCCGGTGGTCCCTTGCAGGGAATCCTGATACTGTCATACCCGGGGGAACGTTTTTTGTAGCCCCGGCATTGGCGGCGACCTGGGCCCTTTTCCCGACGGTAACATGGTCTGAAACACCGCTTCTCGCCGCCATTATCACGCCGTCTTCCAGCACGGAACTTCCCGCGATCCCTGTCATCGCCACCAGGATACATTTTCTGCCCACTTGTGCGTTGTGCCCAATGTGGACATGGTTGTCGATCACAGTACCGTCGCCTATTACGGTCTCTTCAAGGGTTGCCCTGTCTATTGTCACACAGGCGCCCACTTTGACTTTGCTGCCTATCCTGACCCTGCCCAACTGGGGGATCCTGGCATGCCCTTTTTCGAAGTCGGGAACAAAACCGAAACCGTCGGAACCTATGACCGATCCTGAGTGGATCAGGCAATCCTCCCCGACTATGGTCCCCTCCCTCAGCACAGTGTTGGCCTCGATCCTGGTCCTGGGACCTATAACGACATCGGGACCCACGTATACCTGGGCTTCAAGAACGGCATGGTCCCCTATCACCGCTCCGTCACATATCACGCAGAGAGGCCCCACAGAGCACGATGGGGACAGGTCTGCGCTCTCCCCCACAATGGCCGTATCATGGACACCAGGCAAAGGGGATCTATCTTCGCTGAAGATCTCAAGAACCCTTACAAAAGCTTTCTGCGGGTCAGGGACCTCTATTCCCGTTCGTCCCTCCGGGATCTTTCCGGGAACGGAAATTACCGGAACCCCGGAAGATATTCTGGAAGATTCCCTGGCATCACGACAGATAACAACCAGTTCAGGATCTGTTCCCCCAGGTCCCTGTACGCCCCTGACAGCCAGGTCGCCATTACCTGTTACGACTCCATCGATCAGCCTTGCCATTTCCGAGATGCTGATGCTGATCTGTTTTTTCATCACAATACACCTCTTTGCGAAAGACCAGGAGATCAGAGGTTCCCAACAAGCCTCACGCTTATCCTGTCTTCATCACGGTTATCATAATACAGTTCCCAGGCAAGGTACCCCCCGAAGCGCCACCCGATACCGGCAACAGCGTCCCCTTGGCTGTTCACGCGCCCCCAGAGGTAGACCCGGGGCAGGACCTCCTCCAGCCAGACTCTGTACCAGATGTCCTCCCCGGGATACGTCAGTTCGACACCTACCCAGATATCGGGCCAGGCAGACCACCTTGCCCCCCACCTGCTCTCCACGCTTAGATCGTTGGTACTGGCAACCCATTCACCGTACAGTTCCAGGTCCCAGCCCTTGAGGGGTGTAGTCATGCGCCCCAGGTGGATCCCTATCTCCGGGTAACGCTCATCGGACCCCATGTGGACCGCAGCCCAGGCCTGGAGTGTGTATCTTTCGCTCTCAACCCTGATGTCGACAGGGGCGATCCGCTCGGGGATAATGCCTACCGTTACCCTTCCTCTCATCTCCCTGGTGGCCCATTTGCTCTCCAGGGCCTCGGCGATCATGGACTCTATGGCTGTCTCATGGAGGATGAACCACTCCCCTGGAAGACCTATGAAAGGCGCAAGCACTTCAAGAGCGTCATCGGTTATCTCGGACTGCAGTATCTTGGGGAGGGTCCTGGAACTGATCCTCGGAGTGTATGCAACAACTACGGGAGGCAGGGCGTGAAATCGCACCGAAACGCTCAGCCCGCCGTCATTGCGCTGCAAGAAAAGAAGGGACGGCGACCACCCCGGGACCCTTTCTGAAAGGATCCTCCAGGATTCCCTCTGAAAGGCCTGGCCGGTCCATGAAAGGGAACCCGCCGGCACGGGGGATATCATATCTTCAAGCATCCGGCGTGCATCTCCAAGGTCATCGTCGAAAAGACCCGCCAATTCAGCGATCAGTTCGGGACGCTCAATGGCCACCAGCCACCCTCCCGCAGGTGGATCCTGAAATGCAACGTCCATGAAAAGGTTACCACCTGAAATGGAGATGCCCTTGATCGACAGCCCGGGGAAAAGCCGTTCTGCCACTATCCGGAGAGTCTCTTCCTCACGCCCCGTCGCGTCCCCCCGCTCCAACTCTTCCCAGACGGCTCCCATGGGCCCGGCTATGGTCGGCCTGATCCATTCTGCCACCCCGGTCACCGTCACCGAGGCCAAAGCGGAAGGTGCGAAAACAAGGGCCACGGCGAAAAAGCCGGCCGCGGCCCCAAGGAAGAACCTGTCAAGTCTCACCAGAAAATCTCTCCCCGACTAGAACATCTCCCCGAAACCGAAGTGTGTCCGGTTCTCGTCCTCGCCATAAGCGAAATCAACCCTCAGGTTGCCCATGGGTGTCTGGACCCTGACCCCTATGCCATAGCCACTCTGCAGGTCAGAAAAGGCAGATTCATCGCTGGCCATGCCAATATCGTAGAAAGCGACGATCGAGATCGCGTCCTGGACGGGTACACGTAGTTCGAAATTGCCCAGCGCCATCTCGCTCCCCTTGAATGCGTCATCCCGGTACCCCCTGAGTGTTCTTGCCCCTCCAAGGAAGAATTGTTCCGACCATGGCAGTTCACCCGATGAGTAACCAACCCTTAGACGTGAGGCGAATAGTACCGGGTTGTCCTCGGTGCCAAGTTCACGGTTGAAAAGATCCTGGAAGAAGGCGTGAAGGGGCAGATAGTAGCGCCATTCCAGCCAGTACTTGGTGTAGTTCATGTCGCCTATCTCAGGATCCGTGGCCTCGAAGATGCCGTACTCCACGCTCAGGCTCTGGACCTGCCCCTTGGAATAGCTCAGGTAAGGATCCAGGAGGTTCCTGGTAATGGTCCCTGTGACAGAGTAGTTGGTCCCAGAGAGACCCTTCCCTTCTGGGAAACCCCTGTCCTCTTCCTCGCGCACGTTGTATATCTCTACCTCGTGGTAGTCCGCTTTCACGAACCAGCTCAGGTTCGGGTTGTTACGGAACTTTTTACCTATACCGGCGTAGACGCCGCGCTTGTCCTGGTCGTAGGTTACGTTCAGTTCCCCGTCGGTATAATCTACAAGATCGGACCATTCGTAGCTGTACAGGCCGGCCTCCCAGGCGTAGGTGTGTTCGTCCATGTAGGGAGCTCGGTACCGGAGCCAATACTGCTGCCTGTCTCCCATTTCAAAGCCTATGCCGACAATGTGGCCAAGCCCCCTGTAATTCAGTTCCTCCCAGCCTGCCCCGCCGGACCAACCGGACTCGGAGCCGTGCCCCACGGTAAGGGAGATCCTTGAGGACTTGCCCTCCTCGACGGTCAGGATTATGTTGACTATCTCAGGGTCAGAGGTAGGCTCGAATCCTACCCTGACGTCTTCAAGGAAACCGATCTGGTTAAGTTTCTTGAGGGAGTGTCTAAGTATGGTGGCGTTGAAAAGATCCCCGGACTTGAGATTGAACTCCCTCTCTATAACATGGGGCTTTGTCCTCCTGTAGCCCTGGATAATGACCTCTCCAACCTTTGGCTCAAGGACCCTGACGTCTATGACACCGTCCTGGATGCCCACATCCTGGACCTGGACAAAGACGTAACCGGCCTTTTCATATTTTTCGCCTATCCTCTGGAGGTCGTGCCTGAAAAAGACCCGGTTGAAGACTGAACCCGGGCGGGTGAAGACCACCTCCATAAGTTCGTCGCCGGTGAATACCGTGTTGCCGGTGAAACGGATGTCGCTTACGATGGGATTCTCCCGGACCTGATAATCGACGAAGACCCCCCCGAACTGCTGTGACACGGAAACATCCACATAGGAAAAGAAGCCCAGCCCGTAGATAGTGTCAATGTCCTCCTGGACCTGCTGCGGGTTGAACTGGTCCCCGGCCTTTGTCCCGACCACGCCGAGAATATGTTCGGATATAACCTCCTGGTTTCCGGTGACGCCGACCCCGACGACAACCGGCTGGACGGCCGAGAACGAAATTCCGGCCGCGATAAGAACGAACGCTACGGCGACAGCCGCGGACCATATCCGTTTCACTAAAACAGCACCCCTTTCCGCAAATTCAGCTCCTGATCCGGGGCTTTGCAAGCCACCAGGAAAATGTTCAATTCTCAGGACCCATACTACGGGATTATAAACTATTCCGGGGCTTCACGGATAATTATATTTTCGCCCCGGAGCGCCCTCTGCCCTAACTCGATAAGGGCAAGTATCTCGTCAAGCCCCCTGGACGACCTTTCCTCAGGTGTTTCTATCGCTACACGTTCCGTCCTGGCAGTTGCTGCCTGTACAGCAGAGGGTACATGGGTTTCATCTGCAGGCATCTCCCTGGCAAGATTCATCTCGCTGAGGCTTGTCCTCAGAGCTGAAAGAACGCTCTGCTCATCGGCAGTAACCAGCTCAAGCCGCACAGCGTTTGAATTTGGTATCCCGACTGGAGCATGGCTGATAGTTGATATGGGCATAGCGGCAGCCATTATCACAAGAAGAGCAATCGCCCCCGAGCGCAGGGACATGGCAAAGAGCCTGCCGAGGGGATAGTCCTTTCCCGATCCTGAGACCCTTTCCCAGATCTCCTCGCTTGCGGATTCAAGTTCGGCCCTTGCGCACTCCACTTCTGCAAGAGCGGAATCCCACTTTTCGTTCCTGCAGGCGGCGATACACCTGTCGATCCACCTGTGAACCCTTTTAAGATTTTTTTCCATCACTTCAAAGCCTCCGAAACCGCATATTCAACTCAAGGCCCTTGATAAAGAACCATGGTCTTTTTATTATCACAGTGTCAGGGGCGTTCAGTGGTATCTTCAAGTTCAAGCCAGGCTTTCAGCCTTGCGAGTGCCTGGCGCTGGATCCTGTAGACATTGCTTACATCCATGCCAATGCTGTCGGCGTATTCCCTTGCTTTTCTGCCTTCAAGAACAAGTTCCCTTATCACTTCCCCCTCGCGGGAGGACAGGGCTTCGATACCGTCGAAAAGGCAGATCTTCCAGTCGAGGGATGCCACGTCGAACGGGTCTGGGGTAACTGTCTCGGAATCGTCCACCGGGCAGGGCGCCCTTGCTTCTACACGCTGGAGGAAGTTGGTCATCTGCCCCTTGATCCTGTAGAAACCGTAGGTGACAAATCGATTGTTCCTTGATGGTTCAAACCTGTCCACGGCCTTGATAAGGGCCATCATGCCCTCCTGGATCAGGTCCTGGTAACGCTGGGGGGCGACCCTGAACTTTTTGGCTATCCAGAAGACAAGGGGACGGTAGGCGAGTATAAGTCTTTCGCGGGCGTCTTCATCGCCGTCCCCGCAAAGGCGCCAGAGGTCGTTCTCTTCCTCCCTGGAAAGGTATTGCCTGTTCACGCTCTCTGGGTTGCTGTTCTCCATCGACCTGTCCTCCTGGCATTCCAGGTTCTTTTATACCACGACAGGGAGGGTTTTTGCCACTAGGCCAGGGGCAGATCCACCGCTTTCGATCCATCGACATGAAGGTGGACCGTGTCGTTCACATAACGCAGGGTGATCCTGTCGGTGGCGATATCTATTGCGGTTATCGAGCAGTTGTCGACCCGGAATTTCCATGAGGAGACAGGAGGAACCCCTACAAGGAAGGAAAGGGCTGCCCTGATGGTCCCACCGTGACATACAACAAGCAACGTGTCACCATCACCGGAAAGGACCCTTTCTATACCTTCTCCAACCCTTTTGATGAGGTCCCCGAAGGATTCACCACCGGGAGGGGTAACGGACGAGGGATCTTCTCTCCAGGGATGGTACAGATCGGGGTACCTGTCCCTGACCTCTGCAAGCCTGAGGCTCTCCCATGAACCGAAGGACATCTCGGAGAACTCTTCCACGGGTATTACCTCTCCTGAACAGGAGCTCCTCCCCGCTACAATGCATGCTGTCTGGTGAGCCCTTGAAAGAGGGCTGGAGTAGATCATGTCCATGCAGACCCCGGAGAGCCTTCGAGAGAGAAGGTCCGCCTGGGCAAGCCCGTTCGGCCCGAGGGGGACATCGGTCCGCCCCTGGAACCGGAAAGCGCTGTTCCACTCAGTCTCGCCGTGCCTCGCGAGGATCAGCCTCTTTTTTCGGCCTTCCATAAGAACACCTCCGAAGATTATCTCCTACAAAAAGAGCCACCCGTGCGGGTGGCTCTTATATACGGTGGAGCCGGCGGGCGGACTTGAACCGCCGACCTGCGCATTACGAGTGCGCTGCTCTGCCAACTGAGCTACGCCGGCATGTTAATGGCGGTCCCAACGGGGTTCGAACCCGTGTCGCAGCCTTGAAAGGGCTGTGTCCTAGACCACTAGACGATGGGACCGCATGATAACCTTACATGGTGGGCCGTACAGGGATCGAACCTGTGACACCCGGATTAAAAGTCCGGTGCTCTGCCAACTGAGCTAACGGCCCATGACGAGCGCTGAAAAACTATACAGTTCCCCACCGGCTGTGTCAAGGGTGGCACAAGGGTGTGTGGCACAAGGGTGGCACAAGGGCGGTGGCGGAAGATCCGTGAATCGTAAATCGTGAATCGTAAATCGGAGTCCGCCCACCGAATGAAATATGGTTTAAGTTTTCGTTTGTCATCCCGAGTCCGCCAGAGGCGGACCGAGGGATCTCGGTCCTGAATATGGTCCAGACCTTTTGAGAATCCAATTCAGATTTCTCACAAGGATCCATTCAGAATGAAAGATCTTACCCCTCAAGTCTAACGTCTCAAGGGTTTTAATCCCGATCTACGACTCACGATTAACGGGTCATGTTTTTGTCTTCCGGTTTCCGAGTCACAAGGTGCCCAAAGCGCAGCGACAGGGTGCGAGTCACGCGTTCGGTCTTCAGGTTTTCGATTCACGATTCACAAGGTGCCCCAAGCGTAGCGACAGGGTACGAGTCACGGGTTACGAGTTACGATTCACGGCTCCTAAAGCGCAAACCTGGCCGGGTAGGTGGCAAGTTTCTGGCGGAAGACCTCCAGTGTCTCCATGCCGCGTTCTATCTGCAGGGCCACCTGCTTGAAGGAGGTGCCGCCGAAAGTGTTCCTCCTGTCGACGGAACTCTCTATGTTGAGGATCTGCAGCAGGTCTTCACCGGACTCGGGCACCAGTTCGGCCCATTCTTCCAGCGTCAGACTGAGCAGGGTTCTCTTCCTGTCCATACACCATTTGACGACCTCTCCGACCTTCTCGTGAGCTGTCCTGAAGGGCACGCCCTTCAGGACAAGGTATTCAGCAACGTCGGTGGCAAGGGCAAAACCGTCCTCAAAGGACGCGGCAGCCCTTTCCTGGTCGATCTCTATGCGCGCTATCAGCTGGGGAAGGACATCGAGGACGTCCCTTGCTATCTGGATCGATGACCAGAGAGCCCTCTTGTCCTCCTGCATGTCCCGGTTGTAGGTAAGGGGCAATCCCTTGATGATGGTCAGAAGATCCACAAGGTCTCCTATAACCCTTCCCGTCCTTCCCCGAACCAGTTCAAGCACGTCGGGGTTCTTCTTCTGGGGCATCATGCTCGATCCCGTGCAGAATGCGTCGGGAAGTATGATCCAGCCGAACTCCCGGCTGTTGTAGACCACCAGGTCTTCGGCCATACGGCTTGCGTGGAGCATGAGGACCGTCATCGCGTACTGGCAATCCAGGAGGTGATCCCTGTGGGCCACGGAGTCCATGCTGTTGTCGCTGGTCCTGTCAAAACCCAGCATGACCGTTGTAAACCCCCTGTCCAGCGGCAGGGTCGACCCTGCCAGCGCCCCGCTCCCGAGGGGGCATTCGTTGACGGACTCCAGGGCGAAAAGCACCCTCCGGAAATCCCTGGCAAGGGCCCAGAAGTGGGCCAGCCAGTAATGCCCCATGCTCACAGGCTGTGCCTGCTGGAGATGGGTATACCCCGGGATGATAAGGTGCCGGTGTACCGTGGCCCTGTCCAGAAGGGCGTCCAGGAGAGTGATCAGGCCATCTCCCACTGAGTACATTTCCTTCCTCAGGTAGAGCCGGACCGCAGTTGCCGACTGGTCGTTGCGGCTCCGACCCATGTGGAGTTTCGCGCCGACAGGCCCTATGATCTCCGTCAGCCTTGCCTCGATGTTCATGTGGACATCTTCCATGGATTCCAGGGGTTTGAACCGGCCTTCCTGAATATCCTTCAGCACCTGTCTAAGCCCGTCCTCGATAACTGCCGCCTCGCGCTGCTCCAGAAGCCCTACATGTTCAAGCATCCTCACATGGGCTATGCTTCCGTACACATCGTAGGGCGCAAGCCTCCAGTCAAGGTCCAGGGACTGGGTGAAGTGCTGGACTATTTCAGCTGTATCTTCCCGAAACCTTCCGTGCCACATGAAGATCTACCTCCCGGATCCTGTCTTGATCCTTGCGGCCGTGGAGACAAGCCCCCGTCCCGCAGCAGTTTCCGCACACAGCGCCCAGAGCAGGTCCGTTTCGCTGTGCATGTATTGTCCAACCTGGAAGGCATCAAGAACAGCCCTCTCTGCTGCCAATCCTGCAACAATTATGTCGGCCCTTCCTGGCTCCAGCCCCGTTATTGAAGACCGGTCACCGGGGGGCGTCATCTTCAGCCTGGCTACAAGCGATCCAAGTTCACCAGCCCTTACAGGATGGCCGTGAACCTTTGAGGGGTGGTAATCTGCGACTGCAATGCCTTTCAGCATCATCACCGCCGAGGAAGAAGTGCCCCCGACACCGGCCAGGCTGCAGCGTCCGCTATGGAACCGTTCCCCCAGTATGCCGCGGATCTCACTGAAAACTTTCCCGTCATCCTCTCCGAAACGCGAGGCCATCCTGACAGCCCCCAGCGGAAAGGAGTACGCCATGCCTTCCTTGACAATTTCAAGGCTTCCCCCGCCCAGATCAAAAACCGAATCCGCTCCCGGAACCCCCAGGATAGCACCCTTGAAGCTGAGTTCCGCTTCCTCGGTCCCCGAAAGGATCCTCAAGGGAAATCCGGCGGAGGATACGATCCTGGACACAGTTTCCTGGCCGTTCCCGGCGCCCCTCAGGCTTTCGGTAGCGCAGAATGCCGTGTTTTTCCCTTGCACTCCAGATCTCTCCAGAAGGGCACAGGCTTTGTCAACGGCCGAAAGGGTCCTCTCAAGGGGGCCGTCGGCTATCAGGTAGTCCCCTTCGCCGATCCCCTCGGTCAGCCTGGATATCCATATACCTGAGGAGATATATTCAAGCACTCCCTCTTTCCAGGATACGACCAGGCATCTGACAGAGTTCGACCCCAGGTCTATCGAACCGAATTTCTCTGTTCCGGGCATGGCCAACCCTCCGGATCGCCGCATTCAAGTTCGCCAAGATTTCCGAAAAGCCATTCTTCACCAGGGTGCCAGCCGAGGCCTATCATTGACGCGGTCTGCAGGTGAAGACATTTTACGGAAATGTCACCGCCGATCCTGATACCCCCCGAGCCTGTAGAGGTCAGGGCTTCCCAAAGAGCAACTCTCTCACGCCTTATCCTTTCGGCCCTCGCGTAGCCAAGCAAAAAGACACGGAAGAGGATGTACTCGAGGTTGAAAGTTTTCCACTCTTCCTGCTTTCCCCTCGAGAGATATTCTCCAAGGGACCTGACATGGCCGCCGGATTCAAGCTCATCTATCCGCTTTGACATCCAGGGGCAGGAAAGCCAGAACACCGTCGGGAAGGGTCTGCCTTTCCGCATAGGGTCGCACACGGTGACCTGGGGGAAGCCGTATCTGCACCTGCGTGAAACACCCCTTACAAGCCTGCTGTCGAAGTTCCTGGTCCCGGCCTGTCTTTTGGTCGAGACAAGATCCCCCTCAAGGGGGTTTTCAAAAAAAACAGGGGGCATCAAGCCCCCCGCAGCAGGCATTTCGACGACGGGTTCTATTTCTTTCCCCGTGGTTTTCCTCCTGAGTTTTCCTTGTTCTTCCTGTTCAGGTCTGAAAATTTTTGATCGCTCGCCTTCATGAATGAAGCCAGTTTCTTCTCGAAATCGTCCCCGGATCCCGCCGAAGGAGCGCTGCCCCTCTGCTGCCTTGGGCGTTCGGTTCGGGGCTGGAGCTGTTTGACAGAGAGGTCGATACGGCCCCTCTCGTCGATCTTGATGACCTTGGCATCCACTTGCTGCTGGAGCTGCAGGATATCCTCGACCTTTTTCACATATTCATATGCAAGCTCCGAAATATGGATCATCGCTTTCTGCCCTGTCGAAAGCCTTACGAAGGCCCCGTACGGCAGGATCTGTTCCACGGTACCCTTGACGATGTCGCCGACATTGACCTCGGTCGTTTGGGACCCTTTTTCCTGGACCATCAAGTAACTTTCCCCTCCGTTTAGAGTCTGTAAAAAGTATCTATGGGTTCACCGGTTTTTTCCGACCGGTTTATGCGGACAAGTATACCATTACGAGTCAAAAACGGGCACGATCCCCTGGAACGGCTAATGTTCTGTGCCTCCAATATCCTCAAGGAAGAGGGGACTCAGGACTTTAATGAACGTGCCCTTCATCCCAAGGCTTCGGCTTTCTATAATGCCCGCGCTTTCAAGTTTTCTCAACGCGTTTACGATAACGCTCCTGGTAACCCCGACCCTGTCGGCCACCCTGCTTGCTACAACTATGCCTTCCGGTCCTTTAAGTTCCCTGATAATATGCCTGATGGACTCGACCTCAGAATACGAAAGGGCCCTCATGGCCATCTGGACTATCAGGCGTTCCCTGGCTCTGTCCTCGATGGTCCTCGCGCGGGCATGCAGTATCTCCAGGCCGACTACGGTCGCGAGGTATTCGCCCAGCACCAGGTCCCTGTTGTCAAAGGGTTGCCCAAAGCGGGCCAGGATAAGGGTACCGAGCCTCTCCCCCGCCCCATGGATAGGAACATAGACGACGTGCTTGTTCGAATATGTGCAAGGCTCGTCGGAGTAGGCACAGAGTCCGTGGTCCGTGTGGTTGAGCTCGGATGCATGGTACTGGTTGACCTTCTCGACATAACTTTCGGGCATGAATCCCGTTTTAAGCAGTTCCGACATCAACGGGCAGTCGTATTCGCTCACCCACGAGTAGCCGAGTATCTTCCCTTCCCGGTCGATCATGTATACGTTGGCGGCGGAAAGATCGCACAGAAGCTTTGCCAGCTTCTGGTAGTCGGGCGTCCCTGGGTCTTTTCGGCTCTGGAGGACCCTGTTAACAGCCCTTGTTTTTTCAAGAAGATCCTGCATCGCCGATGGGTTCGCGATCTTGGCCCTCGATTCGATGAGTTCCTTTGGAGTATTCATTACCAAATCCAATCCCTCCTGGTGGGCGCGAGCGCCGTTTTCTTTGGCAAACGTCAGAGAAGGTACTTCCTGACATCGGTATCGGCTACAAGTATCTCAAGTTTATCCCTCACGTTATTATCGTCCACCGTTACTTCCTGGCCGGAGAGCTCCGATGCATCGAACTGGATCTCCTCAAGCAGGTTCTCCATCATCGTGTGAAGCCTTCGTGCCCCGATGTCCTCGGTCTCCCTGTTCATCCTGGCAGCTAGATTGGCTATCTCCCGTACGGCCCCGTCGGTGAAGGAAAGGACCACGTTCTCGGTGGACAGAAGTGCCTTGTACTGGTCGACAAGGCTGTGTTCCGGCTCAACCAGGATCCTTGCGAGATCATCCTCCGAGAGCGGATCAAGCTCCACCCTCAGCGGCAGTCTGCCCTGAAGTTCGGGGACAAGATCGGATGGTTTCATCTTGTGAAAGGCTCCCGCAGCGATGAAAAGGATGTGGTCGGTACGGACTGGTCCGTATCTGGTGTTCACGGTACACCCCTCAACGATCGGGAGCAGGTCTCTCTGAACCCCCTCGCGGCTTACGTCGGGCCCTGAATGCCCGCTCCCGGCGGAGGCGACCTTGTCAAGTTCGTCAATAAATACTATGCCTTCCTCCTGGGCTTTCTTCAGACCCTCCTGGGCAGCCGCCTCATGGTCCACCAGTTTCTCTGCCTCCTCGGCTTCGAGGATACCCCTGGCGGTCTCCACTGTCACAACGCGGCGCTTTTTCTTCTTCGGGAAGATCCCGCTAAGCATCTCCCCAATGTTGATCCCCATCTCCTCCATGCCCGGCCCCCCCATGACGGGAATGCCGACCTGGGCGCTTTCGCTGATCTCTATCTCTATCTCCCGGCCTTCGAGCTTGCCTTCGTCAAGCATGCGCCCCAATCTCTCCCTGGTGGAAAGGCGCTGTTTTTCGGCCCGCTCTTCATCCTCCGTGGGCGGCCTTTCCTCCTTCTGGGGCTGCCCTGAAAAGATGTGCATGAAATCCGAGACCTTCTCCTGCACTTTCCTGGGCGGTATCAGGGCGTCCAGGATCCTCTCCCTGGCCCGTGAGGATGCCTCCTCGCGGACTTCCTCTATCTTGCGATGTTTGACCATCTGTACGGACCTCTCGACCAGGTCCCGTATCATGGACTCAACATCTCTGCCGACGTAGCCCACCTCTGTGAACTTCGTGGCCTCCACCTTTATGAAGGGAGCGCTTACAAGCTGTGACAGCCTGCGGGCTATCTCCGTCTTGCCGACTCCCGTGGGACCGACCATCAGAATGTTCTTGGGAGCTATTTCACGGGCAATTTCCTCGGGCAGGACCAGCCGCCTGATCCTGTTCCTCAGGGCGACCGCCACAGCTCTCTTGGCCTTGCGCTGCCCTACTATGTAACGGTCAAGGTAGGAAACAATGGCCCTGGGTGTCAGGGCTTCATTCCTGGCGTCGGTCAATCCTCAAGCACCTCCAGCGTTATGGAATCGTTGGTGTAGATGCAGATCCCGGAAGCTATGATAAGGGATCTTCTTGCGATCTCGTCGGCCCTCTCGCCGGATGACCCCAGGAAAGCCCGAGCGGCAGCCAGGGCATAGCCGGCCCCTGACCCTATGGCGCAGGCCTGCCCCTCGGGCTCCAGGATGTCGCCCGCCCCGCTGAGCAGGAGCGTAGTGCTCTTGTCTGCCACGAGCATCATGGCCTCAAGCCTTCTCAGGACCCTGTCGGTCCGCCAGTCCTTGACCAGTTCCGTAGCTGACCGCACGAGGTTCCCGCTGTGCTCGGACAGCCTCTTTTCAAAACGCTCCAGAAGGGTCATTGCGTCGGCAGTCCCTCCGGCGAATCCCGTAAGAACCTTACCGTCGTAGAGTCGCCTGACTTTCCTGGCTCCCTCCTTGATGACCTGGTCCCCAAGCGTCACCTGGCCGTCCCCGGCCATGGCCACCATATTATCCTTCCGAATGCAGAGTATCGTCGTCCCCTTCATTATCCGCACCACCGTTCCCAGCCCTGGGGTGGGCCAAAGTATAGCTTCGCTTTAGCTGTTCCGCCGTTACCTTCAGGTATTTCTGGGTCGTGACCAGGCTCTCGTGTCCCAGGAGTTCCTGTAGGACCCTGAGGTTCGCTCCCCCTTCGAGCATGTGAGTGGCGAAACTGTGTCTCAAAACATGGGGCGTTACCCCGGGAAGACCCGCCCTTGCCGCAGATCTCATGACCGCCCTGTGAAGGGTCCGGACGGTTATATGCCCTCCACCGCTTCCAGGAAAGACGAAGTCGGAAACTTCCGGGCACGAAGACCTCCAGTTACTGAGCGCGCGGACAGCGAACCTGCCCATGGGGACAAGGCGCTCCTTTTCCCCCTTGCCCATCACCCTGATCCATCTCTCCTCGAGATCCACCTGGTCCCATCTCAGGGAAGCCGTCTCTGCTATCCTGAGACCTGATCCATACATAAGCTCCATCACAGCAAGGTCCCTTTCTGCCTCTTTTCCCTGAGGACCATTTTCCAGGAGCAGTGCCATCTCCTCACGGGATATGGCACGGGGGAGCCTTGCAGGAAGCTTGGGCCCGCGGATCCCCTCCGCGGGGTTTCCGCTCAGTTCGCCCCGTTCCATGAGGAAACGGAGCCAGCTCCTGATGGCGGACAGTTTGCGCGCGGCTGATGTCCTCGCATAGCCATAACCCACGACATCCCTCAGGAAACCCCTGATATGGGATGTCTCTACCGAAAGGGGGGACTCCACCCCCAGCCCGGCCAGGTAATCGGCGAACTGGGATAGATCGACAGAATAGTTAAGGGTCGTATGGTCAGATCCGCCCCTCCCCGAGCGTATATCCTCCAGGAAAAGATCGATCGATGCGGAAACGGCACCTTCGGTCATGGCAGATATTGTAGCACTTTGATGGTGATTAACCATAATTTTCAGAAGATATTTGTTTGGTCGGAATATTTTTCAAAAGCGGGGGTAATTTATCCAGGAATGACCTTATCGCCCTTGATGACCTGAGAGCATGTCTTTCGCACCTCTCCGTCTTTTTCCTTATCTTCTCTCCAAGAGGCGGGAAGAGACCGAGGTTTGCGTTCATGGGCTGGAACGACCTTGGGAGCGGATCCGAAAGATGGGCAAGGAGAGAACCTATGGCCGTCTCTCTCGGCCAGGCCGGAAAGTCAAGACCTGCGGAAAGGGCCGCCACATTCAGGGCCGCAACCAGCCCCATGGCAGTGCTCTCCATGTAGCCCTCTACTCCAGTGATCTGCCCTGCAAGGAAAATGCCGTCATGCCCCTTCACTCCCAGAAAGTGATCCAGGACCCTGGGCGCGTTGACGTATATGTTGCGGTGCATAACACCCAGCCTCGTGAATTCTGCATTCGCCAGGGCCGGTATCATCCTGAAGACCCTTTCCTGTTCCGGCCATTTGAGATTGGTCTGGAAACCCACGAGGTTGTAAAGGGTCCCCTCGCTGTTTTCCTGCCGCAGCTGGACCACTGCCCATGGATGATCCCCTGTCGCGGGATCCTCAAGGCCTACCGGCCTCAAGGGACCGAAACGCAGGGTGTCTACACCCCTCGATGCTATGATCTCCACGGGAAGACAACCCTCGAAGTACCGGTCGTCCTTTTCGAAATCGTGCCTGGGAGCCCTCTCGGCAGATACCAGTGCTTCCTGGAACTCCTCGTATTCTCCCCTGTTCATGGGGCAGTTGATATAATCGTCGCCTGAGCCGTAGCGGCTCCCCCGAAAGGCTTTGGTCATGTCTATGGTTTCCGCGCTGACTACGGGGGATACTGCATCGAAGAAAGACAAAAAACCCTCCCCTACCAGCTCCTCCAGACTCCTGGTCATGGACTCGCTTGTCAGGGGACCCGTAGCAATTATCGCAGGGCCTTCGGGGACACTTTCCAGCTCCCTCCTGTCGGTTTTGACAAGGGGATGGGATGACAACTCCGCGGTAACAAAGGAAGAGAATCTTTCCCTGTCAACGGCGAGAGCCCTTCCTGCGGGAACTCGCGATCTTCTTGCACAGCCCAGTATCAGGCTCCCCATGGCTTCCATTTCCGCCTTGAGGATACCACCCGGACTCGTAGGCACATCGGCCCCGAGGGAATTACTGCACACCAGCTCCGCAAACCCCCCCGTCCTGTGAGCCGGCGTTATTCTTCCTGGCCTCATCTCCACCAAAAGGACAGGAATGCCTCTCATAGCCAGCTGCCATGCGGCCTCCGAGCCGGCAAGGCCAGCGCCGACAACGGTTACCCGTTCCACATTACGACCGGTCGTCATCGACGGGATCCTCCGGCTGACCGCATGAAGAACATGCCCTTTCGCCAGACCTGCCCTTCGCGACAACCGGCCCCCCGCAGGAAGAGCACTTCTCTCCCGTCGGGGGGGACCAGGAGACAAAATCGCAATCAGGGTACCTGGAACACCCGTAGAAGGGTTTTCCGCCTTTGCCTCTCCTTCTTACGACTTCGCCTTCGCCGCACTTGGGACAGCTTATCCCGAGGGTTTTGAGTATAGGGCGTGTGTAACGGCACTTTTTCCCTGGGTCGGAATAACCCGAACAGCCTATGAAGTCACCGAAGCGGCCTGACTTGATCACCAGGGGTGAACCGCAGAGGGGACAGTCCTCACCGATAGGTTCGGGGGGCGGCGGGGCGACTTTTTCAGCCTCTGATGCGGCCCGGGCAAGCGATGGGGAGAAATCCCTCCAGAAATCTTCTACAACTTCCCTCCAGGGTCTCCCCTCTTCTTCTATATCGTCCAGTTCGTTCTCCATTCCCGCGGTGAATGCCCTGTCCACTATCCCCGGGAAATGTGCCTCAAGAAAGGTGTCCACTATAGTCCCGAGCGGGGTGGGGGCAAGGCGTTTCTCTTCATTCCTGAGAACATATTTCCTGTCGTACAGGGTCTGCACAATGGTGGCGTAAGTGGACGGTCGCCCGATACCCTCATCCTCAAGAACTTTTATCAGGCCGGCATCGGTATACCTCGAGGGGGGTTTAGTAAAGCGCTGTTCACTGCTTACATCCTTTATCGCAAGGAGCTCCCCCTCAACCGCGGGTTCGACTGTCTCATCCTTCATCTCAAGGGGCCATACAGCACCCCAGCCATCGAAGATGACAGTGGCACCGGACTGCCTCATCCCCACTCGGCCGCTCTCTGCTTCGATGGTACTCCGTGCAATGCGGGCCGGGTTCATCTGGCTGGATATGAAACGGCGCCAGATCAGGTCATAGAGCCTGTATTGATCAGGCGTCAGATGTTCCCTGACCTCCTCTGGCAAAAGAGTCACATCAGTGGGCCTGATAGCTTCGTGAGCGTCCTGGGAACGCCCCTTGCTGTCGTAGACCTGGGCAGAAGACGGCAGATATTTGCTCCCGTGAGCCTGTTTTATATGATCTCTGGCTGCCTCAAGGGCCTCGGGGGCTGTCCTCAGGCTGTCGGTGCGCATGTAGGTGATCAGCCCGGTGGGGCCCCTCCCGGGAATATTTACACCCTCGTAAAGGCCCTGGGCGGCGGACATTGTCCTGCGGGGCGCGAATGACAGTCTTCTGGCCGCCTCCTGCTGAAGAGTGCTTGTCTTGAACGGAGGCAAGGGTTTACGGATCCCCTCCCTGAGGGTAAATGAGACCACACTCAGCGGGTTTGACCTTACCTCCCTCTCTATCTCAAGGGCAGATCCTTCATCGCCTATGAGGAGGGTCCGCCCGTCCTTTATCAGGGACTTTCCGTCGAGCCTGTCAACCCTGAGGCTGTAACTCCTCCCGCCCTCAGATTCGGCGGCGACGGTGACCTGCCAGTATTCCCTGGGTTCAAAGGAGAGTATCTCCTTTTCCCTGTCGCAGATCATCTTGAGTGCCGCGGACTGGACCCTGCCCGCTGACAGTCCCCTTTTGATCTTGTCCCAAAGCAGGGGGCTAAGTTTGTACCCGACCAGCCTGTCGAGGATCCTTCGGGCCTGCTGGGCATCCACCTTCTTCATATCGACGGATGTGACCTTTTCGAAGGCCTCGCGGACCCCCTTCGGAGTTATCTCGTACATCCTTACCCTGCATTGGGAGGACGGGTCGATCTCGAGTATCTCCGAAAGATGCCAGGCGATGGCCTCTCCCTCCCTGTCGGGGTCAGAGGCTATCAGGATCCGCCCGCTCACGGAAGCCCTGTTCCTGAGGTTGCGGGCGATGTCGCCTTTCCCCCTCACGAGGATATATTCCGGTTCGAAACCTTTGTCGACGTCTATGGCAAGCCTGCTTTTCGGAAGGTCACGAATGTGCCCCACGCTGGACTGAATATCGTAATCGCTGCCCAGTATCTTGTTTAGCGTGCGGGCCTTGGAGGGCGACTCCACAATTACAAGGGTCCGGCCAGCCTTTATGTTTGATCCCCCGGCCTTTGGCTTTTTCACGGTTCTTGATCCGGATCTTGCGGGCTTCCGGATCCCTTCCCCTTTCGTTCTTTTGGCCATTCCGTCCCCGCCTTTCAGCACAATGGGATTTCTTCAACTCCGGAAAAATTATGCCTGCCGCATACGGAACGGAAAAGGATCTCGATAAGGTCGCCGCTGACAGGACACCCCCCTGCCAGGCTGAGAGTCACAGCCTCGGTCAGGGTCTTCTCGATTACCTCTCGCGAAAGTGTCTCATCAGCACATATCCTGTAGGCAAATGCCAGGGCATCCGCTGTAAGGTAGCGGCTTTCGCCTTCGGGAATAAATCTCACGGACATTCTGTTCCCTCCTGTCAATTTCCGGGTCGGGTCATTATCCCCTGGAAGCCGCTGCACTCCACCTTCCAGGACCGCTCGCGAACACAAGACCGTATGCAGAAAGCACCCCGATCACCCTTAGAACGGCAGCGGCGCTCATTTTACCCTCCGTCGCTATGTTGTCAACAGTCATATCACCGTGGTCCGCCAATAGCCTTAAAACCTCCCTCTCCTCCGGAGTAAGGGAAAAACCGCTCATTTCTGACTTTGCCGTTTCCGGGGAGAAAAGATCCATCTGCCTTCCCGAGACCAGGGAGGCGAAGGCGACAATATCCACCAGGGGGGAGGCTCCATCGGATATCAGGGCGTTGGATCCCCTGCAGACCCTGTCGGTTATCCTGCCGGGAACGGCCCAGACCTCCCTCCCGGCCTCGAGAGCACACCGGGCCGTTGTTATGGCTCCGCTCTTTTCCGGCGCCTCCACAACGACGCACCTTGATGAGAGACCGGCTATTATCCTGTTCCTCCTGGGGAAATTCCAGGGCCTGGGGGATGTGCCAAGGGGGTATTCTCCCAGGATGACACCCTCCTCCATGATCTCCCGGTAAAGCGAGGCGTGGGAGGCGGGGTATGCGATGTCGACACCGGTGCCGACCACTGCCACCGTCTTCCCCCCGGGATCCAGGCAGCCCCTGTGGGCGGCACAGTCTATACCCCTGGCACCACCGCTGACTACGGTGACCCCGGCTCCCGCCAGGGCCGATGCAAGGGTCGAAGCGCAGCCGGAACCGTAGGAAGTACACTTCCTTGTACCCACTACAGCCACTTTCTCGCCACTGGGAAGGGTGCGCCCCCTTGAGTAGAGAAGAAGAGGGGGGTCGTTGATACCCCTCAGTGCCTGGGGGTATTCCGGATCGGAGAAGAATATCACCTTGACCCCCTTTTTTTCGCATCGCTCCATTTCCTCCTCGGGCCATTCTGAAGAAAAAAGCTCCACGATCCTCTCGCGGGCGGTATCCACAATACCCAGGAGATCCATTGCAGACCTGGATCCCGAAGAGAGATCCTCCAGGGAGACTCCCCGTTCCTCCATCAGGTCGAGGATCCTGGCGTCGAAGCTGCCGCATGCGTTAAGGAGCATAAGGCATTTCTTCAGCGGTTCCAGGGAAGATCGCCCCCTTCCCTGAAGGCAAGGGCCTCGGCAAGATGGACCGTCGAGATATCGACATCTCCTGCCAGGTCGGCTATCGTGCGGGCCACCTTCATCACCCTGCTTATTCCCCTGCCCGAAAGGCGGACTCTTCCCGCCATCTCCTTCAGGAAACGCCTGCCCTCGGCATTTATCCCCACCTGTTTCTTCAGGGCCTTTTCAGGCAGCTCGGCATTGCACTGGAATCCAAGGGGACCCCATCTTTCCCACTGCCGCTCCCTTGCCCGTATCACCCTTTTCAGCACTTCCGGGCTCCCCTCCCCTTCCTGTCCCTCCGCCTGGACAAGCTCTTCGGGGGTCAGCCTGGGAACAGTCACGTAGAGGTCGACCCTGTCAAGGATAGGCCCTGACATCTTGCGCCGGTAACGGTCCACTGCCGAAGGGGAACAACGGCAAGGTTCGACAGGGTCACCCAGGTAGCCGCACTGGCAAGGGTTGCATGCTGCCACCAGGAGCACCCTTGCCGGGTAGGTCACGCTGCCGCTTGCCCTGCTCACGGAAATGCAACCATCCTCGAGGGGCTGTCGCAGGGACTCCAGAAGGTCCCTTCTGAACTCTGTGAATTCGTCCAGGAAGAGAACTCCCCTGTGGGCCAGGCTTATCTCCCCCGGCCTGAGGTTTGTCCCTCCCCCGCAAACAGAGATGGTGCTTGCGGTGTGGTGGATGGCTCTGAAAGGGCGACGCCTGGAACTGTCCAGGGAGAGCCCCACGGTGCTCCTGACCATAAGGACCTCCATCATCTCATCGTCAGAGAGCGGAGGGAGGATATCCTTCAGGGACCTCGCGAGAAGTGTCTTGCCTGAACCGGGAGAACCTGTGAGAAGAACGTTATGGTGTCCTGCTGCGGCTATCTCCAGGGCCCTCTTGGCTGCCGCCTGCCCCTTGATGTCAGAAAGATCGGGGTCCGGTTCGGGGTATTCGACACTCTCCTCCGAAGGTTCTATCGCCTGGAGCATGGCCGAGCCTCTGAGGTGTTCGAAGAGTCCCCTTATATGCTCTACCTTGTAGGCCTCTATCCCCTTCACCAGGGAGACTTCCCGGGCATTACCGGCGGGAACGAAAAGGGGAAGCCCCATGTCCCTTGCCAGGATAGCGGCCGGAACAGCCCCCCGTACCCTGCGGACCCTCCCGTCGAGGGCCAGTTCCCCCATGAACAGGGAGGGCCTGGTGACATGGATCTCACCCATGGAGTGAGCGATACCGACGGCAATGGGAAGGTCGAGGAGAGCCCCCTCCTTTGGGCTGTCGGCAGGTGCCAGGTTGACAGCCACCCTGCCCTTTACGGAGATCCCTAGCGACCTGAGGGCGGCGCGCACCCTCTCCCTGGCCTCTCGTACAGAGGCATCTGGAAGACCTACTACGGATATAACGAAAAGCCCCCCGGTGATCTCGACTTCCACTTCCACCCTGAGAGCCTGGATACCCTGAAGGGTGACACCCAGCACTGCGTTCATGGCTTTATCAACCCCACGGTTATATCCCTGAAGACCTCAAGGGCTGGCTTGCCGTCGGTACCCAGGGTTATGGCGGCAATATCGATCCTCCAGGGTCCTTCCCAGCCTATGGAATCCATGTAGGCCGTTCCCGTCCTCACCAGCTTCCTGATCTTGGAGGGCCCGACGGTGGCTTCCGGGGGAAGCATTCTGCCGAGGGTCCTGGTGCGCACTTCCACAACCACGATCTCTCCCCCCTCTTCAGCCACGATATCCAGCTCCCCCATCCTCATCCGGATGTTGGTTCCCATAACCCTGTAACCAAGACGCGACAGTTCCCTGACCGCGAGATCCTCCCCCGCGGCACCAAGATCGAGATGCCTGGGCATTTTTTACTCCCTTTCGTTATTGGATGGCCGTTCAGTCGGAACGGCAGCAAAGAAATGGCACGTCAGACCGGGGACCAGCCCCTGACGTGAAAACTCCTGCGGTGTACTGCGCAGGGACCGACACTCCGCAGTATCTCGACGTGCTCCCGGGAAGGGTAGCCCTTATGGCGGCGGAAACCGTAACAGGGAAACACCTGATCAAGGGAACACATGGCCCTGTCCCTCAGGACCTTTGCTATTACCGAGGCAGCCGCGACAGCAGGTACTTTCCCGTCGCCGCCGGGGACCGCCTTCTGGGGGATCCCCAGCGACGGTATGGTCTGGCTGCCGTCCACAACAACAAGATCTGGCACAAGTGAAAGGTTCAGAACGCTCAACCTCATTGACCAGAGGGTAGCCTGAAGGATATTGTCCCTGTCTATACGGGCCGGGGACGCCGCCTGGGCACGCCAGACCACCCCGATGCCTTCCATCTCGTTGAACAGTTTCTCCCTGGAGGAAGCGGAGAGCTTCTTGGAATCCGCAAGCCCCATTGCCAGAAGGCGTGAAACCTCTTTTCTTTCGAGGATAACGGCGGCGGCGACCACAGGACCGGCAAGAGGGCCCCTTCCGGCCTCATCCACACCAGCCACTATCAAGGCTCTTCCTCCCAGGGCTGAAGTTCCCCGGGTTCCTCCAGGGTGAATCTTCCAAGCTTCCCGGTGGAAAAGGACTCAATAAAGCGTCTGCCCGCGAGATCCATGTTGACCTCTCCTCCTCTCACCAGGCAGCCAAGCCTTGAGCCGATCCTCTCGAGTGTTGCGGAAGCTGTCTCTTCCTTCCTTTCCATACCCCAGGCCTCCAGGGCCCTGTCAAGCATGGAGGAACCGCCGAGAAATTCGACCAGCCCTTCGCCCAGGGATTCATAGCCCCCTATAACGTCGCTCTTGCTGCTGCCGAGCCAGGCCAGGCGGCGGTGGACCTCCCTGTGGGATTTGGGATCGACAATGCCGGGCGAGTCAACGATCAGGCAGCCCTTGCCCTTGTACCAGGAGACACCCCTTGTTATGCCGGGTATCCCCCCCACAGGGGCAGAGTTCTTGCCTATCATGTCGTTCAGCAGCATCGATTTGCCCACGTTGGGGATGCCTATAACTGCCAGCCTCAACTCCCGGTGAACTGGCCTCATTCTGAGAGCGGCCCTCATAAGGGGGTCCAGGTTGCCCCTCCTGAGGTCAAGAGCCCAGGCCCGGCTTCCTTTCTCCCGGAAAAAGGAAAGCCACCTTTCGGTGGCTTCATCGACGGCCAGGTCCTTCTTTGAAAGGACAATCCATACGGGCCGGAACCTGGATACCTGTTCGCTGAAAGGCGAACCGGTCAGTCCGGGTGCCCTGGCATCCCTGACTTCCACCAGGAGGTCGAGTTTTTCTGAAAGTTCACGGAGTTTACGCAACCCCCGGGCCATGTGCCCGGGATACCAGACGGTCCTGGTCATTCCCCGTAAAGCCCCCCGACCCTCGGGATAGGCCAGTAGCGGATAAACGCAGGTCCCTTTATGTTGGCCTCGGGAACGAATCCCCAGAAACGGCTGTCCTGGGAGTTGGGCCTGTTGTCACCGAGCATGAAATAGTGCCCCTCGGGCACCTCTACGGGACCGAAGTTCAGGCTGTCCCGGTTCTTGACGTAGGGTTCGACCATCGGTTCGCCGTCGATATGGACCGTTCCCTCAATGATCTCGACTGTCTCCCCGGGAAGGGCGATGAGCCTCTTGACGAAATCCCTCTTGGGATCCACGGGGTATTTGAACACTATGATCTGACCTCTTTTCGGTTCAGAAAAGGAGTACCAGAACTTGGCCACCAGAACCCGGTCCCTGGGGAGCAGGGTTGGGATCATGGATCCGCTCGGGATCCAGAAGGCCTGTATCACCAGCGCCCTGAGCACCAGAGCCAGCACAAGCGCCCAAAGAACAGTCTCGATCATCTCTTTCCACCATGGTTTTACAGCCACAAGCAAGCCCTCCAAATCATCATGCCTCAATTGTTCAGGGGATCTCTGTAAGGTTGATCCCGCAGTAGGCGGAAACCGCTATCTCGGCGACCTTTTTCTTTTTGTCGGGGGTAAATATATACAGGGTAAAGGCCGGCGTCATTGTATGCCACGCTGGAGTATAGCACTTTTTCTGGTTTACCGTCGATTTGAAGTATACAAGACATCGCCCGTTGGTCCTGTATCTCTCGTATTCGGCCGGGTTGAACCATTGAATAAGGAGCTCCTCGCGAAAACCTGAAAGGTACCTTACATCAAAGGCCCTACGGTGGAGGCAGGCCTTCTGGAGGGTCCGCTCTATCCACCTGGTCATGTTCCGGGCCTCTGCCCTTGCCGCAGTTTCACTTCCGGCCCTGTTCGAAAGGATCCCGCCCGCGACAGGATATAAAGTTAAAGACATTACGGCAATTATCGAAGCTACTACCGCCAGTTCTACAAGGGTATATGCCCTGCTGCGGGAAACGCGCGAAAAAGCGGGAAGCCTGAAAACGGCTCCCCGCTGGAAATACCTTGTCCTGTTATTTTGTGCCCTCATAACCAAGGTTCACCGCTTTGACGTTATCTTCGACGAATTTCGCGGGCGCAAGTGCCCTTACCGCTTCAAGCACTTCTTCGATGGTCACTCCGCCCACACCGGCTCCGCACATGGCCCCGAGAATGAGCACGTTGAGGAAGAGGAAACGCCCCCCCATCTCTTTCTTGAGCATGTCGTAACCCATGACGGTGTGGAGCCTGGCTTCCCTTTCGGACATCCATTTTGTCAGTGACGGATTCTCCGCGAACGCCGGGGCGTGGGTGTTGACCACGGCATGGCCTCCAGGCTTCAGAAAGTGCATGTTCCTTACCGCCTCGTTCTGGTCGAAGGCAAGCAGGACATCGGCCTCATTGGCCTTCACAAGGGGGCTGTTGTAGTCTCCAACCTTGAAGTGACTTATGACGGAACCGCCGCGCTGGGCCATTCCGTGGACTTCGCTTCCGATCACCCTTTCCCCCTTGGAGAGAGCGATATGCCCGAGGACACGGCTGGAAAAAAGAATCCCCTGTCCCCCTATACCAACTATGACATACTGCATGGCTAAGCTTCCTCCCCTTCTGTCGCGAGGATGGCCCCGTGGGGGCATACATTGATGCAAACTCCGCACTTGACACAGAATCTTTCGTCTATGTAGGCCTTCTTCGTCTTTTCGTCGAAGACCAGGCCGGGACAGTTGAAGAAGTTGATGCAGAACTTGCAGCCGATGCACTTCTCGGGATCGACCGTGACAGGTATAACGGCCTGCTTGTGTCTCAGGAGCATGCACGGGTGCCTGAATATCAGCACTGCCGGTTCCTCGTGGGTCCTGGCGTACTCCCAGGCCTCCTTGACAAGGCTCCTGGAGGTGGAGATGTCATAGGCGGCTGTTGTTTTAACCCAGTTGACACCGCAACCCCTTACCGCCCCTTCAAGGTCGACCTTTCTCCCGGTCTCACCCTTCCTGAGTTTGTCACCTATTCCCGGGTGGGACTGTCCGCCTGTCATGGCCGTCAGGCTGTTGTCCAGGATCGCAAGCACGAAGGCGTGCTTGTTGTAGACTGCGCTGGCAAGCCCGGGCAGCCCCATGTGGAAGAAGGTGGAATCACCTATGCTGGCAACTATGGGCTGTTCCTTGCCGTCGGCCTTGTAGGCCATGTAAAGGCCGGAAGCCTGGGTTATGGAAGCACCCATGTCCAGAACGGCATCGACCATCCCCTGGTTCACGCCCAGGGTATAGCACCCTATATCGGAGGGGTAGATAGCCTTGGGAAGGGTCTGTCGAATTGAGAAGAAACTGGCCCTGTGAGGACAGCCGGGGCAGAGCATGGGGCGCCTTGGCGTTATGTTCAGTTCCTCTGCAGCCTTCCTGAGGTCGTCCGGGGCACCCTCGGGAGCAGCCTTACCCAAAACCTTGCATAGTATCTCCTCAATGATCTCGGGAAGCAGTTCCCCGGCGCTTGGGATCCATCCGTTCCATCTCCCCTTGACCTTCGTCCTGTCGGGGATCTGCATCTCGATCACGGGGTATGTCTCCTCCAGGATCACCACGTTGTCATGCCTTGAGATGAAATCCTCCACCATCCTTATGGGGAGCGGATGGGGCGTACCTATCTTGAGAACCGAAACGTCATCGGCGCCCCAGGCCCTGAGTATGTCCGTGACGATCGAGAACGAGACGCCAGCCGCTATTATGCCAAGCCTGGCCTTCTTTCTGGCAGGGACCTCGTAGTTGTATTTTGAGAACTTCGTCTCGAACTCCTCGCGGATGGCCTCGCGCTTTTCGTTGAGCTGGGGGTGGTTTACCTTCACCCTTGCGGGAAGGCATACCCACCTGTTCGGGTCCTTTTCAAATGAAGCGGGCCTCGAGAGGTCAATAACATCTTTCAGCTCAACATCCTGGCGGCAGTGGTCCACCCTTACCCCCGGCCTCAGCATGGTGATCACGTTGTGCCGCTCCGAAAGGTCGTAGGCGTCAAAGACCATCTCTTTGGCCTCGACGGCTGTCGCGGGATCGAAACAGGGGATCTTGGCGAACATGGCGAAGAAACGGCTGTCCTGCTCTGTCTGGGAGCTATGGGGACCCGGATCGTCGGCCACGATAAGAAGGAAGCCCCCCTTGAGCTTGAAGTGTGCCACGCTCATGAAGGGATCGGCTGCCACGTTGAGTCCCACCTGTTTCATGACGGCGCAGGACCTTTTACCTGTGAAGGATGCCGCCGCGGCCATCTCGAAGGCCACCTTTTCATTGGCACCCCACTCAACAACTGTTCTCGTTCCAAGGTCATCGGCCCACTTGGCTATTGCCGGCAGTATTTCCGACGAGGGTGTTCCCGGGTATGCCGCGGCCACCTCACAGCCGGCCTCGACAACACCGCGGGCTATGGCCTCGTTGCCCAAAAGGATCTGTTTATTGCTCACGCTACACCACCTCTTCCGCTGAAGATCTTGATATTTCCTTCAACCAGCTGTAGAACGGTTCAGGCTCACGGAGAAGTCGGCCGTCAGGACCGCAGAAAGCGTGCCTGGTCCAACCCTCCGCCGCAAGGCGGCTACGCTCCTCTGGCGTCACCCTGTAACTGAAGGCGATGCTGTGAGAAGTCACCTCCCGAATGCTCGTCTTGATATGGGCTCTTTCGTCGTACCTCAAGGGATCCTTGTATCTGACGTAGGCCTCTACCGCGGGGAGGAATATCCCCTGTTTCTCCCACTTTGTATACGGGGCGGAAAGAGATCTGCAGAACTCGGTCCTTCCTATCTCGAACCATGTAAGATAGTTGCCGTAATAGGCGATCCCCATCTGATCCGTCTCCCCATAACGGATACGGATGACCGTCGTAATTACAGGACCCATGTAATGTACCTCCCTGCGGACTCAAGTACCCCGAAAAGTATATGACATTGAAGGGACAAAAACAAAAGGGACCCGGATGGGCCCCTGGAGATATCAATATTAACTGCCTCTGGAGGATGCCCGGTCGCTTCAGACACGATCCACAGGATCCCCGGCCGCGACCCTTCCCCCTTCCAGAACCTTGAAGAAAAGCCCCTTTTTGGGCATTATACAGTCGCCCGTCTTATGGTAAACGGCACAGCGGGTGTGACACTCCTTGCCTATCTGGCTTAGTTCCAGCAGGGCCTCCCCGACCCGGACACGGTCTCCGACAGAGAGGGACGAAAGATCGAAACCCTCCACGGTAATATTCTCGGCGAAACTGCCGGGGACAAGATCAGGGAGTTTCTCCTTCATCGTCTCGATATCCTCGACGGCGAGCATGCTTACCTGGCGATGGGCAAAACCCGCATGGGCATCTCCATCTATCCCGAGACCGGGTAGCAGGACCCCTTCCCCAACGTCAGTCTTAGGCGTTCCCTTTGACTCCGAAACGCAGACGGCAACAACCTTTCCTCTCACGCCGTGGCCTCCGCCCTGGCCTTCTGTTTTGACCGGTAGTCCTCGATGGCCGCCTGGATGCCCTCTTCGGCCAGAAGTGAGCAGTGAATTTTCTGGGGGGGAAGGCCTCCCAGGGCGTTCACAACATCCTTGTTCGATATTGCGAGAGCCTCGTCAAGGGTCAGGCCCTTGACCATCTCCGTAACCATGGAACTGGAGGCTATGGCCGAAGCGCATCCGAAGGTCTCGAAGGAGATATCTTCTATACGCTCATCCTTCACCTTGATATAGATCTTCATAATATCCCCGCACCGGCTGTTCCCTACCTCACCGACCCCGTCAGGGTCTTCCATGCGTCCTGCGTTCCTGGGATTCATGAAGAGTTCCATTACTTTTTCAGTGTACATTGCAATTACCCCCTGTTTTTCCAGAGCGGAGACAAGGCCCGGAGATCAGAAACTATCTTCTTTAGGTTCTCAGCCACGTATACTATATCTTCCTCGCTGGTGTCCTTGCCAAGCGAGAACCGGAGCGAGCCGTGGGCAAGTTCATGGGAGATGCCCATTGCAAGAAGAACGTAACTCGGCTCAAGGCTCCCCGAGGTGCAGGCCGAACCGCTGGAAGCGCCTATACCGGCAGCATCCAGCCTGAGAAGCATCGATTCCCCTTCCAGGGAGCCGATCAGGAAGCTGGCATGGAAAGGCAGCCTTTCTGTCCTGTGCCCGGTCAGGTAGGCATCTTCTATGGAGGAGGTAACGCTGTCGATAAGAAGATCTCTCAGGCGGATCTCCTCCCTGATCGACCCGTCGGCAAGGCGTTTGACCGCAAGTTCAGCCGATGCCCCGAAACCTATTATCCCCGCCGTGTTCTCGGTGCCTGACCTCAGTCCTCTTTCCTGCCCCCCGCCGTGTACCAGGGGGTCGATCTTCACGCCCTTCCTGATGTAAAGCCCCCCTACTCCCTTGGGGCCGTACATTTTGTGGGCGGACATGGTCAGCATATCAATGCCGAGATCCCTGACGTTAAAAGGTATGTGTCCGGCAGCCTGCACGCCGTCGACGTGGAAAAGTACCCCCCGGTCGCTGCACATTTTGGCCACTTCAGCCACAGGCTGGATGGTCCCGACCTCGTTGTTGGCGTACATGATTGAAACAAGGATCGTGTCCTGCCTGAGGGCGCTCTCCAGGTCCGGTATCCTGACCATGCCCTTCTCGTCGACTGGCAGGATCGTCACCTCGAAACCCTCTTTTTCGAGCCACTTGAAGGTATCTATAACCGCGTGATGTTCCACGGCAGTGGTGATCACGTGTTTACCCTTGTCTTTGCGGGTGGAGGCCGCTCCTTTTATTGCGAGATTGTCGGCTTCGCTTCCCCCGCCTGTAAAAATTACCTCTGAGGCATCGGCCCCTATAAGGCTGGCGACCTTCTCCCTGGCCTCGTTGACGGCTTTTCTCGCAGTCCTTCCCCAGAGGTGGAGACTGTTGGGATTGCCGTAATGTTCCGAAAAGAACGGCAGCATGGCCTCTAGCACTGATCTGTCAACGGCCGTTGTTGCCGAATGGTCCATGTAAACGTATCGTTCGGTCATTAGTATCGCCTCTTGTCCGTTTTTATATTAGGTTAGCCTAACTTATGACCAAAGGATACATCTTTGTTCCTTCAAGGTCAATACCCCCGGGCATTACCCCCGGGCATTACCTGTCGCCGGACAGCGATAATGTCACCCCTTAAGGGGACATTACCCCCGGGCATTACTCGCCTTGATCATGGCAGTAGACCTGGTGGATCATCATAAGGCAGGCGCCTTTGACAATTTCATAACCCTTTCCCTTCAGAAGAGCCTCGGCGGAGTCATTTTCGGCTCCGGGCTGCATCCATACAACGGGCTTGTAGTCCAGCCCCTCCAGGTCGTCAAGAACAGGCTGCTGCTTCGAAGGGGAGATAAAAAGGGCCAGAACGTCGAAATCGTCCTTGATCTCAGAGATCGAAGCCATGCAATCCAGCCCGTGGATCTTCTCACCCACGCATGCCGGGTTCACCGGGAAGAGTCTGAATCCCTTCTCTTCGAGATACTCCATTACCCCGTAAACAGCCCTGTCCTTCTTGGATGAAGCACCCGCAACTGCGATGCGGGAAGGCTTGCATACGTATTTTTCTATTATCTCGTCCATTTTCATGGTATCAACCTCCCTGGGTACTTGAAAAATCCGTGAATCGTGAACCGTGAATCGTGAATCGTAAATCGTGAACCGTTAATCGTTAATTGTGAATCGTGAATCGTAAATCGTGAATCGTCTAACGTTTAATGTCTGACGTTCGACTCTTTTTGAAAAATCCCGCGACGCGGGGAAGCGCTAACCTCAGGTGCTCGCCATGCCCTCAAAGGTCGTGAACATGACCGTAGCCGGAGCCTCTTTCAGTTCGATATGGAACTTCACTTTTACCGATT
>Ga0228535_1001065_pt1 | contig 52492 bp, 52 predicted proteins | sample SJ1metagenome_FD_168457 | JGI IMG/M metagenome (GOLD analysis project Ga0228535, IMG submission 168457) | Enriched culture of PCE-dechlorinating microbial communities from Ithaca, New York, USA - SJ1 | ecosystem: Engineered > Modeled > Simulated communities (microbial... > Unclassified | place... | reverse complement strand
GCCAGGAAAAACAAGGCGTCGGCGTCCAGCACCAGGGGCGGCAGGCGGCGGCGCAACAGGGTCTGGACGAAGCGGCCCGCGCCGTCCGAGCGGCCCAGGCCCGGCCCGAGGACGACGGCGTCGAAGCGCCTCGCGTCCAGGTTCTCGGCCAGATCCTGGTCCCAGGAGCGACCGTGGCCCAGGGGCAGGGCCATGACCTCGGGGAATCCCGCGCGCGTGGTGTCGGTCAGTCCGGCCGGGCACCCCAGGGTGGTCAGTCCGGCCCCGCCGCGCAGGGCTCCCAGCGATGCCAGCAACGGCGCGCCGGTGAGGCCCTCACTGCCGCCCAGGACGAGGACGTGTCCGGCCGCGCCCTTGTGCATGGCGGGCTCGGGCCGGGGGAGCAGGTCCAGGACGCCGGGGGCGAGAAGCCACTGGCGCGTGGGCGTGGCGTCCCGCACCTGGCGCGGAATGCCGATGTCGCGGACCAGGAGACGCCCGGTCGATTCTCCGGCTCCGGGGTGGAGCAGGCCGGTCTTGGCCGCCTGGAAGGTCACGGTGGCGTGGGCGCGCACGGCCTCGGGCCGGGGCGTCCCGTCCAGGCCGTCCATCCCCGAGGGGATATCCAGGGAGAAGACGAAGGCCCGGCGGCCCAGGCGGTTGATCTCGCGCACGAAGTGGAGCATGGCGGGCTTCAGCGGGCCGGAGAAGCCCGTGCCGAGCAGACCGTCCACCACGATGTCGGCCTCGGGCAGGGTCTGGCCCGGGGCGGCCAGTTCCAGGGAGAGGCCCAGCCGGGCGGCCAGGAGCAGGTTGGCCCGGGTCTCGCCCCGGTACTGCTTGCGTGGCCGGGTGTGCAGCACGAAGACGTCGGCGCCTTGTCCGTCCAGAAGCCGGGCCAGGGCGAAGGCGTCGCCGCCGTTGTTGCCCGGTCCGGCCAGGACCAGCGCGGATTTTCCCGTCAGGGGCCCGTGGGCCTCCATCAGCGCGGCCAGGGCCTCGCGGGCCGCGTTCTCCATGAGCACGCGGGCGGGGATGCCGAAGTCCTCGATGGCCGCTCGGTCCCAGGCGGCCATTTCGGCCGGGGTGGGCAAGGGGCTGCGCCAGGATTCGTCCGTCATTCCCGGCCCTCCAGGACGACCACGGCGGCGGCCGTGCCTCGGCTGTGGGTCAGGGAGACGTGGGTCGCGTCCGCGCCCAGCGTCCGAGCCCGTTCCTGGGCCGCGCCGAGCAGGGACAGCATGGGGCGGCCCGAGGGCAGGTGCTCGATCTCCAGGCTCTGGAAGCCGATGCCGTCGGAAAAGCCCGTGCCCAGGGCCTTGACCGCCGCCTCCTTGGCCGCGAACAGGGCCGCCAGCCGAGGCACGGGGTCGGCCTCGGGGAGCTGCTCCAGCTCCCTCGGCGTAAGGATGCGGGCGGCGAAGCGACGGCCGAAGCGGTCCAGGGCGGCGCGGATGCGCGCCAGCTCCACCACGTCCAGGCCGATGCCTCGGATCACGCTCTTCCCCTAGTCCGCGAACCCGCGGACGAGTTCGGCCATGTCGCGCACGGCCCGTTCCAGGCCGGTGAAGATGGCTCGGGCCATGATGCTGTGGCCGATGGAATATTCCCGGATGCCCGGCACGCGGGCGAAGGCCAGCACGTTTTCGTAGTCCAGGCCGTGTCCCAGGTTCACGCGCAGCCCGGCGTCCTGGGCCAGGCGGATGCCGTCCAGGATCTTGCCCAGTTCGGCCTTGCGCGCCGCGCGGTCCGCGGCATCGGCGTAGTGGCCGGTGTGGAGTTCCACGAAGCGCGCCCCGGTCTTGGACGCGGCTTCGATCTGCCGCGGATCGGCGTCCACGAAGAGGCTGGCTTCGATGCCCGCCTCGGCCAGGGGGGCCAGATACTCGCGCAGTTCCTTTTCCCGCCCCAGGCAGTTCAGGCCGCCCTCGGTGGTCAGTTCCTGGCGCTTCTCGGGCACAAGGCAGACCATGTCCGGCTTCACGCGCAACGCGATGCCGTGCATTTCCCCAGTGGCGGCCATTTCCAAGTGCAGCCGGGTGTTCACCGTGCGGCGCAGAATGTCCACATCGCGGTCCTGGATGTGGCGGCGGTCTTCGCGCAGATGCACGATGATGCCCGCGGCTCCGCCCAGTTCGGCCAGGGCCGCGGCGGTGGCCGGTTCGGGTTCGCGGCCCCGGCGGGCCTGGCGCAGGGTGGCCACGTGATCCACGTTGACGCAGAGAACGGGCATGCGGTTCCTCCGGTTTTCTTGATGTCCTTTTCGGTTCCTACGAGGGAACGGCCTGGATTGCAAGGCGGCCGTCCTTGATTCTGTTGACACCCGTGGTTTGGTGAGGCTAACGCATGGGCGACGTTTGGAAGTCGAGGCGAAAGGAGTTTTTCGGATGAACGTATGCATCGTGGGAACGGGGTACGTGGGGCTGGTGTCGGCGGCCTGCCTGGCGGAGATGGGCAACGAGGTCGCCTGCGTGGACGTGAACCCCGAGGTGGTCGAGGGGTTGCGCGCGGGGCGGGTGCACATCTACGAACCGGGCCTTGAGGAACTGGTGCGCCGGAATACGGCCCAGGGACGCCTGACGTTCACCACGGAGCTTGCAGAAGGCCTGCGCGGCTCGGCTTTGGTGTTCATCACCGTGGGCACCCCCTCGCGGGAGGACGGCGCTTGCGACCTCTCCTTCGTGGATGCCGTGGCCCGGGACATCGGCCGTTGCATGGCCGCTCCCGTGGTGGTGGTGGACAAATCCACCGTGCCGGTGGGCACGGCCGACCGCGTACGCGGAATCATCGCCGACGAGTTGGCCGCGCGGGGCGTGGAGATCGGCTTCGACGTTGTTTCCAACCCGGAATTTTTGAAAGAGGGCGACGCGGTCAACGACTTCATGAAGCCGGACCGGGTGATCGTGGGCACGCGGAGCGAGGAGAGCGCGGAACTGCTCAAGTCGCTTTACGCACCGTTCGCGCGCAGCCGCGAGAAGCTCATCGTCATGGGCGTGCGCAGCGCGGAGATGACCAAGTACGCGGCCAACTGCATGTTGGCCACCAAGATTTCCTTCATCAACGAAGTGGCCAACATCTGCGAACGGGTGGGCGCGGACGTGGGCGAGGTGCGCCTGGGCATCGGCTCGGATTCGCGCATCGGCTACAGCTTCATCTACCCCGGCGCGGGGTACGGCGGCTCGTGCTTCCCCAAGGACGTCAAGGCGCTCATCGGCACGGCCCGCGACCACGGCTACGAGCCCCGGCTGATGTCCTCGGTCGACGCGGTGAACGAGGAGCAGAAAGGGCTCCTGGCGCGCAAGGTGGAAGAGTATTTCGCGGCCCAAGGCGGCGTCTCGGGCAAGACCCTGGCGCTTTGGGGGTTGGCCTTCAAGCCGAATACGGACGACATCCGCGAGGCCCCGGCGCGGGAGGTGATCACCCGGCTGACGGCCTCGGGCATGCGTGTGCGGGCCTTCGACCCGGTGGCGGCAGAGCGGGCGCGCCGGGAACTGGGCGGAAATCCCCTGCTGGAGATCGTGGACGGGCAGTACGAGGCCCTGATCGGGGCGGACGCCCTGGCGGTGGTCACGGAATGGAACCAGTTCCGCAACCCGGATTTCGGCCGCATGAAATCCTTGCTGCGCGCGCCGCTTGTCTTCGACGGGCGCAACCTCTACGACCCGGCGGGCATGGGCCGCAAGGGCTTCGCCTACTTCAGCGTGGGCCGGGCGCCGGTGCGGGGCTGAGGATAAAAAAAGACGCCCCGCGAACGGGGCGTCCGGTGGGTCGGTTCAGAACGGCCTAGTCGCGGCCGCGACGGCAGGTGCGGACCTGGAGTTCGTGCAGGATGAGGCGTTCGTATTCCGGGTTGTAGCCCGGGGCTTCCTCTTCCTGCTCCTTGTCCGAGAACTTGGCCATGTATTGGGTCTCCTCCCAGAAATCGAGCAGTTCGTCGTCGGCCAGATTGCGGATCTGGTCTTCCAGGGAGGCCTGGTCAAAGAAGGGAAAATATTGTCCCATGCGGGAGATGTCCTCCGGGATTTTTTTGGGAATTAGCCGCCGATGGCGTTCCGCGTCAATTAGAGTTTTCCGCGTCAAGAGTCAAATCCGCTCCGGGGTGCGCAAACCATTTGGCATGTCGAATGGTTGCCGAATCTCATTGACAAAAAAAAATCCCATTGCAATAGTTTGCTAGGACGGGCGGGGAAGGGACCGCCCTGAACCTCCGACAAGAGGAGAGGCCATGAACGAGGCCATGAAGAAACAGGACGACGAACTCATTCAGTTGGTCACCTTCAGTATCGGCGAAGAGGAATTCGGCGTGGACATCCTCAAGGTGCAGGAGATCATCCGCACCATGGAGATCACGAAGGTTCCCCGCGCTCCGGAATTCGTCGAGGGCGTCATCAACCTGCGCGGCAAGGTCATTCCCATCGTGGATCTGCGCAAGCGTTTTGGTTTGGAGACACGCGACCACGACAAGCATACCCGGATCATCGTCATCGAGATCAACCAGATGATCGTCGGCTTCGTGGTCGACTCCGTGTCCGAGGTTCTGCGCATACCCGCCAACACGGTGGAACCGCCGCCGCCGGTCGTTTCGGGCCTGGAGTCCGAGTACATCAGCGGCGTGGGCAAGCTCCAGGACCGCCTGCTCATTCTGCTCGACCTGAACCGGCTGCTCTCCGGCGAGGAGAAGGACGCCCTGAGCCAGGTCTGATCCCTCTCGATCCGCGTCATGACGGCAGGCCGCCTTCCGCCCGGCGACGGCGGAAGGCGGCTTTCGCCTTTGGATGGACAATTGGACTACCCCAAGGAACTCACTGAATTTCTGGAGGGCGGCAGGACCGGCCTGCGCGTCTTCAAAAGCGGTCCGGCCTCCCAGGCCCTGGCGGCCCAGGCCCTCATGGCCCGGGGCCGAAGCGTGGTTCTGGTTTCCTCCGGCGCGCGGGAGCACCGGGAACTGGCCGCCTTGTTGCGTCTGTTCCTGGAATGCGGCCGCCGACCCGGCCAGGAGCCGGACGAGGACGCCCTCGTTCCCTGGGAACGCCCCTGGACCGAACTGCCGCCCTATCTGCCCAAGCGCTCGGAACCCGACGAATGGGCCGCGCGCTGGGCCGCGCTCTATTCCTTGGCCTACGGCTCCACGCCCCGGGCAGTGTTGCTTACGGCGGACAACCTCCTGCCGCGCTGGCCGCGGCCGGACTTGCTGCGGGCCAACAACCTGACCCTGACCCGGGGTGACGAGATGTCGCCGGAGCTGATCCGCGAACAAGCCGCGCTCTGGGGCTACGTCTCTCGGCCTCTGGTGGGCGCGCCCGGCGAACTGGCCGTGCGCGGCGACATCCTGGACATCTACGCCCCAGGCTACGGCCTGCCGCTGCGCCTGGAGTTCTTCGGCGACACCCTGGAAGGTGTGCGGCTTTTCGACCCCTCCAGCCAACGTTCGCGCGCCGAACTGGCCGAGGCCGTGATTCTGCCCGTGGCGCCGGGGCTGTATTCCGGTGAACACGGCCAGTCCGCCCGCGCCTGGTGGCGCAAGCTCAAGACCACGGGTGAAATGGGCCCGGCCGAGGAGCAGGCCTTGCTGGAGGGGGCGGAGCGGGTGGACGGGCAGGTCTGGCCCGGCCTGTTCTGGTCCGACGCCGTTGGCATCGAGGCTCACCTTCCGCCGGATGCGGTCTGGATTCTCTCCTCGGCCACGGACCTGCGCGCCCGGCTGGAAGAGCACGTCTTTTCCTGGCGGGAGTTTCTGCGCCGCGAGACCGAGGCCACCGGCCGCCGCTGGCCCGTGCGCTTCCTGCTGCGGCCCGAGGAGACGGCGCGGCAGGCCTATCTGCACAAACCCCAGCTCGTGTTTGAAGACCTGACCCTGGGCCGGGACCGCGACGGGGCGGAACTCCCAGAGCAAGCGGTGAACGCCTTCGCGGACCTCTTCTGGAAGCCCGAGGAACAGCGCCGCCCCTGGACCGCGCTGGTGAACGGACTCAAGGGCTGGGCGCGGAGTCGCCGCCAGACGATCCTTTCATTCCGTTCCGAGCGTTCGCGCCGCAAATTCCTGACCTTGGCCGCCCAGGACGAACTGCCGCTGTCCACGGAGTATTCGCCGGAGGCGCGCGGGCTGTTCGCCCTGGTTTCGCCGTTGAAGAAGGGGTTCGACCTGACCTGGGCCGACCTGCTCGTCCTGGCCGAGGACGTGCTTCAGCCGGAACCCGCGGCAGAGGGACGGCGGGCCTCCAGGGACAAACCCTTCGAGGGGCTGGACCGCTACGACGATCTCATGGAGGGCGACCTGCTCGTGCATCGGGATTACGGACTGGCTCGCTTCGGCGGACTGCACCGGCTCTCCGTGGGCGAGGCGGCCAACGACTATCTTTTGCTCTTTTTCGACAAGGACGACCGGCTCTACCTGCCCGTGGACCGGTTGAACCTCGTGCAGCGCTTCAAGGGGCCCGAGGGCGCGTCTCCGGCCCTGGACAAGCTCGGCGGGGCGCGTTGGCGCAGCGCCACGGAGCGGGCCCGCAAGGCCATTGAGAAGATCGCGGCCGAGCTGGTGGAGATGTACGCCTTCCGCCGCGTGGCCAAGGGCTTCCGTTACGGACCGCCTTCCGAATTGTACTGGGAGTTCGAAACCACCTTCGGTTTCGAGGAAACTCCGGACCAGGCCCGGGCCGTGTCCGACGTCTTCGCCGACATGGAGAAGCCCGAGCCCATGGATCGCCTCATCTGCGGCGACGTTGGCTTCGGCAAGACCGAGGTGGCCCTGCGCGCGGCCTTCCGGGCCGTGCTCGAAGGGCGTCAGGTGGCCTTGCTCTGCCCGACCACGGTCCTGGCCGAGCAGCATTACCAGACCTTTCTCAAGCGCATGGAGAGCTTTCCGATCCGGGTCGCCATGCTCAGCCGCTTCGTGCCCAAGGACCGGCAGAAGGCCGTGGTCTCGGCCACGACCAGGGGCGAGGTCGACATCCTCATCGGAACGCACCGTCTGCTTTCCCAGGACGTGTCCTTTCCCCGCCTGGGCCTGCTCATTCTTGACGAGGAGCAGCGCTTCGGGGTCAAGCACAAGGAAAGACTCAAGCACTACCGCAAGAACATCGACGTGCTCACGCTCACGGCCACGCCCATTCCACGTACGCTCCAGCTTTCGCTCTCGGGCCTGCGCGGGCTGTCGGTCATCGAAACCCCGCCGCCGGAGCGCAAAGCCGTGGAAACCGCCCTGGTGGAGCGCGACGACACCTTTCTGGGCAACGTGCTGAAGCGGGAACTGGCGCGTGGCGGGCAGGTCTTCTGGGTCTACAACCGGGTCCAGGGGCTGGAACGTGTGGCCGAGTACGTGCGGAAGCTCGCGCCAGAAGCCCGCGTGGGCATGGCCCACGGCCAGATGTCCGAAAAGGGCCTGGAAGAGGCCATGCACCGCTTTTGGCACGGCGAGATGGACGTCCTGGTCTGCACGGCCATCGTCGAGTCCGGGCTGGACTTCCCCAACGCCAACACGCTCATCGTGGATCAGGCCCAGATGTTCGGTCTGGGCCAGCTCTACCAGTTGCGCGGGCGTGTGGGGCGCAGTGAGCGGCAGGCCTATGCCTTCTTCGTGGTGCCTTCGGTGGATGGGCTGCCCGAGCAGTCGCGACGGCGCTTGCGGATCATCCTGGACCTGGATTATCTCGGAGCGGGATTCAAGGTGGCCATGGAGGACCTGCGTCTGCGCGGGACCGGGAACATCCTGGGCGAGGCCCAGTCCGGCCAGATCGGCCGCGTGGGGCTGGACTTGTTTCTGGAAATGCTGGAAGAAGAGGTGCGCAGGCTGCGCGGCGAATCCCGCCGCCAGGTCACGGACCCGGAACTGACCTTCGTCTTCGAGGCGCACATCCCCGGCGACTACATGCAGGAGTCCCGGGAACGGCTGAGCTACTACAAGGCGTTGTCCTCGGCCAACACCGAGACGGCGCTCAAGGAGCTGGAAGCCGAAATCCGCGATCGGTTCGGGCCCCTGCCCGAGGCTCTGGAGAACTTCCTGGCCGTGCTGCACCTCAAGCGCACCCTGTCGCGGTTGCAGGTGGTGCGGGCCGAACTGACGCCCACCCGGGCCGTATTGTCCTTCGGCCCTGACAACGACGCGGTGTCGCCGGCGGATCTGGTGGCCTGGGTCGCGGCCCGGCCTGACCGGGCCAAGCTGTTGCCGCCGGGCAAGTTGGAGATCCGGGCCGCCGGAAACGGAGCGGTCCGGGAGAACATCGTCGCCCTCAACCGTGAGCTGGACGGCCTGCTCGGCCGCGAGGCCGGGACGACCACGGAACGGACCGGATGAAACGACTGCTTCCCCTCATCGCCATGTGTCTGCTGCTGACGGCCTGCGCCTCCTCCTCCGACGAGGAGACGGGGGTGGTGGCCCGCGTGGACGGGCGCCCGATCTATCTGAGCCAACTCGAGTTCCAGCACGACATGATGCACCTGGAGATCGCCGCCTCCGCGCCCAGCGTGGCGACGCTGCGGAAGGAGTACGGCGAGGTGCTGGGCCAGCTCATCATGCTGGAATTGGTCGCCGCCGAGATGGAGTCGCGCGACCTGCAACCCACGGACGATGAAGTGCGTGAGGCCGAGGCCAATATCCGCGCCGACTATCCGCCGGGAGCCTTCGAGCAGATCCTTGTTGAGGAGTATATCGACCTGGACTCCTGGCGGCGGCAACTGCGGGCCCACCTGACCCTGGAACGGTTTTTCCAGCAGGTGCTGCGGCCGCAGGTACGCATCGAATTTTCCGAGGCCGAGGACTATTACCGCAACCATCCGCAGGAGTTTTCCCTGCCGCCGCGTGTGCGTCTGGCCCTGATCCTCGCCCCGGAGCGGGAGACGGTGGAGAAGGCCCTCGAGGAGTACCGGCGGAAGCGCGATGCGGAAGCCCTGGTGGCGAATCAGGGGCCGGCCACGGTGCGCGAACTGACCATGCGCGAGGGGCAGATGCCGGACCAGTGGCGCGACGCCCTGGCCAAGCTTCAGCCGAGGCAGAACACCTCCATTCTGCATGACGATTCCGGTTACAAGAGCTTGGTGCTTCTGGAGCGGCTGCCCGCCTCGGTGCTCTCCGCTCCACAGGCCTATCCGCTCATCGAGCAGGCGCTGGCCGAGGTCAAGCTCCAGGACGCCTTCGAGAAATGGCTTTCCGCGAAGCTCATCGCGGCGAAGATCGCGGTCAGCGCGCACCTGTTGCCCAAGGTGGCCGGCCAAGGGGGCGAGGACCGCAAGACCCTGGGCGCCGAGATGGAACTGCTCGACGACAAGGAGCAGGGGGGCGAGGGGCTCGCGACGGCGACTGGAGAGAGGGAGCAGCCCGGCGGCGGCGTGGTCATGGAGCCCTCCGAGGATCAGGAGGTGGACCAGGGCGATCTGGAGGAATCCTCGCCGGACGCCGCGTCCGTGTCGAAACCGGCGGGAAGGAAGTAGCCCCGGCTGGCGGCGGGCCTCGCCCGGCGTTGCAACCCGGGGACAAAGAGACTACAGTGAACGGGCTTTTCCGCAAACCGCCGGACGGCCCGTTTCCGGCGGGCGCGGCACGACAAGGAGCCGAATCTTGATCAGACGCTTTTCCGTTCCGGCGGCTATCCTGCTCTTTCTGTCCGTCTTCCTGGGCGCCTCCACGGCCCGTGCCGCCGAGTTCGTGGCGGATCGCATCGTGGCCGTGGCCAACGGGAGCATCATCACCGACTTCGACCTGAAACAGCAGGTCAAGATGGCCATCGAGGGCGGCTACGCCAATCCGGCCAACGCCGAGGAGATGCACGCCCTGCGCCGCCAGATCATCGACCAGATGATCATGGACATCCTTCTGGAGCAGGAGGCGGGGCGTTACGGAATCAAGGTTTCCGACGCCGACGTACGGGCCTCGATCAACGGGATCATGGAAAAGACCGGCATGAACGAGGAGCAACTGCGCAAGGAATTGGTCGTTCAGGGTCTGAGTTGGGAGAAGTTCTTTGAGAACAAACGATTGGAGATCAAAAAACGTCAGTTGGTGAGCGGTCTGGTCAAGGTCGTCGTCAGCGAGGACGAGGTGCGCGAGGCGTTCGAGGCCAGGCACGGCAAGAGCGCCGAAGGCGAATATCTGCATTTGCGGCTGATCGTCCTGCCCGAGGGCATGACCGCCGCCGCTGTCCGCCAGGAGATCGATTCCGGCAAGCTGACCTTCGCCAAGGCGGCGACCCTCTATTCCCAGGGCCCTGGAGCGGAGCATGGCGGTGATCTGGGTGTGGTCGCCCGCAAGGATTTGGCTCCGGACTGGCGCAACGCGTTGGAGGGCGTGGCCGTGGGCGGTGTGAGCAAGCCGTTCAAGGCTCAGGGGTTTGACGCCCTGCTCATGATCGACTCCCTGGCCGAGGCGCCGCAGGGTGACTTCGAGCAGGAGAAGGAAAATCTCTACGAAGATCTCTACAACAAGAAGATGGAAACGTTCCTTAAGGAATATCTGGACAAACTGCGCGAAAAGGCCGTCATCGAGTATCGGGACTAGGCCCGCCGATTCATGGAGAAAAGCATGACCTTGAAGGAACTGGGAGAGCTGTTGCGCGCCGAGCGTGAGCGCAAGAGCCTGTCCCTGAAGCAGGTGATGGAGTCCACCAAGATCAGCCGCCGCATTCTCGTGGCGCTGGAGGAGGGAGACCGCAAGAACCTGCCGCATCCCGTATACGCCAAGGGTTTTGTCCGCAATTACGCGCGCATTCTGGGACTCGACGATACCGAACTGGCCGCCGTCATCGATCAGGAATTTGATCTGGCCGAGGAAGAGGAGCGCGTCTACAATCGTCCCGCGACCCCTCGGGCCCCCGTGACGCCTCCGGCCACCGGGAGCGGCCGCCGCGTCTGGCCCACCGTTCTGCTCATCGTCGTGCTCGTGCTGGTCCTGGTCTCCATGGTCGTCTATTTGCAACGGCGCGGAACCCTGAACCTGGGTGGAAGCGCGCCTGCGACGACGGCCGAACCCTCGGCCCCGGCGGAGACCCCTCCCGCCGAGCCTGAACAGGCTGCGGAACAGGCTGCCGTGCCCGCGCCCGTAGCGGCTCCCGCACCGCCCCCCGTCCACGCGCCGGAGAGCGCACCCGCTCCCGTTGCGGCCGCGGCACCGGCCGAGGCTCCCAAAGAGGCGCCCTCTGTCTCGGAGCAGGTCAAGCCCGCCCCGGCGAAGCCCGGTGTGAAGGCCGTGTCCATCACGGCCAAGCCCGGCCAGATGTGCTGGATGGAGGTCTCCGTGGATGGTCGGGAAAAGAAGGAATACTTCATCCGTAGCGGCGAGGCCGTGAATCTCGAGTATTCCGACAAGCTCTGGGTTCGCCTCGGCAACGTGGGCGGCGTGACCGTGACGCACAATGGCAAGGCCGTGGCCACGGACGGGGCCGGCTGGAGCGTCAAGACGCTGACCTTCCCCTAGACCGGAGGCCCGGCGGCTGGACCGGTCGTTTCCGACTCTCGGCGAGGATGCATGGAGTTCACCGAAAAGGCCCTGGTGCTCAAGGTCGGGCGTTTTCGGGAGAACGATGCCTGGGTGCGTTGTCTTGGTCCCGGCCATGGAGTCTTCACGGCCTTCGCCTTTGGGGCCGCCCGCAGTCGCCGGCGGTTCTGCGGTTGCCTGGATACCCTGAATCTGGTGCTCTTCCAAGTCGGATCGAGTAAACGCGGAGCCTACCTGACCTTGGAGGAGGGAACGCTTCTCCACGGGTTTCCAGCGCTTAAGGCCGAATCTTCGCGTCTGGGGATGGCCGTCAATTGCCTGAAGTTCGCGGAAGCGGTGGAGGCTGGACCGGCCGGAGCCAAGACTGCCTTCGAGCTGCTGCTTGACAGTCTTCAGGTTCTGGAGGAAAGCTCCGAACCTCCGACGGATGTTTTTCCGCTGTTTTTCCGGGCCAAGACCGCCTTTGAGCAGGGCTTCGGTCCGGACTTCTCCGCCTGCCACGTCTGCGGCAAACCAGCCGAGGAGATGGAGAGCGGTTTCTTCGTCGTGGAAAAGGGGCGTCTGAGCTGCGCCGCCTGTCGTCCGACCGTAGGGCTCTGTCTGCCCGCCTCGGCGGGAACGGCGCTGACCCTGGACCGCCTGGGGCGAAGCCGTCCGGCGGAATGGGCGCGCCTGGACATGGGCGGTCTGGTGCGGCGGCAGTGTTACGAGATCATCGAGCGGTTCGTGGCCTATCACCTGGGGTTGACCTGGGACGGGGGCCGGTTCCGCAAGGTCTAGATCAACGGATGGAGAGAAACGGATGCATTTTCAGGACATGATCCTCAACCTGCAACGGTTCTGGGCCGAATACGGCTGCGTGTTGGCCCAGCCTGTGGACATCGAGGTGGGGGCCGGCACCTTCAATCCCTCCACCTTCTTCCGGGTCATCGGCCCCGAGCCGTGGAACGTGGCCTATGTGGAGCCCTCCCGGCGACCCACCGACGGCCGCTACGGCGAGAACCCCAACAGGCTTCAGCACTATTTCCAGTTCCAGGTCGTGCTCAAACCTTCGCCCGCCGACGTGCAGGACGTTTACCTGAAGAGTCTGTCGGTGCTCGGCATCGATGCCGCGAAGCACGACATCCGCTTCGTGGAGGACGACTGGGAGTCCCCGACCCTGGGCGCCTGGGGCCTGGGCTGGGAGGTCTGGCTCAACGGCATGGAGGTGACGCAGTTCACTTATTTCCAGCAGGTGGGCGGCATCGACCTCGCGCCCGTGAGCGTGGAGATCACCTACGGCCTTGAACGCCTGGCCATGTATCTCCAGGAGAAGGAGTCGGTTTACGACCTGTCCTGGAACGGAAGTGTGACCTATGGCGAAGTGTACCACCGCAACGAGGTGGAGCAGTCCACCTACAACTTCGAGCAGAGCGACCCCAAGATGCTCCTCTCCCTGTTCAACATGTACGAGGCCGAGAGCAAGCGGCTCTGCGCCGAGAAGCTTCCCTGGCCCGCCTATGACTACTGTCTGAAGTGTTCGCACACCTTCAACCTCTTGGACGCCCGGGGGGCCATCTCCATCACCGAGCGCACGGCCTACATCGGCCGGGTGCGTGTCCTGGCCTCGGCCATCGCCGCGCTTTATGCGGCCCAGCGCGAGGAGGTGGGGTATCCCATGCTCCGTCATGCCGAGGGGAGGGCCTAGCCATGTCTGAATTCATCCTGGAGATCGGCTGCGAGGAAATGCCCGCCCGTTTCGTGCCCAAGCTGGCGGCGGAGCTGCGCGAGGTTTTGGACAAGGCCCTGGCCGAAGCCCGGCTGGACCACGGCGGGGTTTCCACCTGGGCCACGACCCGGCGTATCGCTGTCCGGGTGGCTGACCTGGCCGAGGCCCAGCGCCGGGAGGAGGAGATCGTCACCGGCCCGCCCAAGCGCATCGCCTACGACGCCGAGGGCAAGCTGACCAAGGCGGGCGAGGGCTTCGCCAAGACCCAGGGAGTGGGGCCGGAGGCGCTTTTCGTGACCACCACCGACAAGGGCGAATACCTGTCCGCGCGCAAGACCGTGGGCGGCGGCTCGACCCGTGACATCCTGCCCGACCTTTGCATGGAGGCCATAAAGAGGCTGTCCTTTCCCAAGAAGATGCATTGGGGCTCCCTGGACTTTCATTTCGGTCGCCCCATCCGTTGGTTCCTGGCCCTGTTGGACGCCGAAGTGGTCCCCTTCGAACTGGCCGGGTTGACCTCCGGCCGCCGCACCTGGGGTCACCGCATCATGGGCCCCGGCCCCTTTGAGACGGCTTCGGCCGCCGACTACGTTCGTACCGTTGAGGAACAGGGCCGCGTGGTCCTGGACTCCGAGCGCCGCAAGGCGATCATCCGTGAACAGGGCGACGCGGCCGCGGCCAAGGTCGGAGGCCGGGTGATCTGGAAGGACTCCCTGCTGGATGAGGTCTGCAACTTGGCCGAGCATCCGTGCCCGCTGCTGGGAGACTTCCACCCCATGTATCTGGAGCTGCCCCGCGAGGTGCTGCTCACGAGCATGGAGAGCCACCAGAAGAGCTTCGGCGTGGAAGGGCCGGATGGAAAGCTCCTGCCGCACTTCCTCTGCACCTTGAACCTGGAGCCCCAGGATCGGACCCTGGTGAAGAAGGGCTGGGAGCGGGTGCTCAAGGCCCGCCTGGAGGACGCTCGCTTTTTCTGGGAGTCGGACCTCAAGACGGACCTGGGCACCTGGCTGGCCGCGCTGGAGAACGTCGTCTTCCTGGGCCCCCTGGGCAGCATGGGCGACAAGTCCCGCCGCCTGGAGTCCCTGTGCGCCAAACTGGCCGACGCCTCCGGCGCTCCCGCCGAACTGGCCGAGGCCGGGCGTCTGGCCAAGGCCGACCTCGTCTCCGGCATGGTCGGTGAATTCGACACGTTGCAGGGCGTCATGGGCGGCATCTACGCCGCGCGCAAGGGCAAGTCGGAGATCGTGGCCCGGGCCGTCGCCGAGCAGTATCTGCCCGCCGGACCGGATTCCCCGACGCCGACCACCCTTGGCGGTGCGCTCCTGGCCGTGGCCGAAAAGGCCGACACCCTGGCGGGTTGTTTCGGCCTGAACATGATCCCCACTGGAGCCAACGATCCCTACGCCCTTCGCCGGTGCGCCCTGGGCATCTGCCGCATCGTCATGGAGCACGGCCTGTGCCTGGACCTGGAGCAGCTCGTGGTCTGGGCTCAGGAAGGCTACGGCGCGGTGAGCTGGAAGCTGGACGCCGCCGAGGCCCGGGAAAAGCTCCTGGACTTCTTCGGCCAGCGTCTGCGCGCCCTGTTCACCGGCCAGGGACACGACACCCGCGTGGTGGACGCGGCTCTGGGTGCGGGTTTCACCGATGTGAAAACGTTGCGTGAACGCCTGGAGGCCCTGACGGCCTTCAGCCGCGAGGCGGACTTCGGACAGGCCGTGCTGACCTTCAAGCGCGCGGCCAACATCATACGCAAGCAGGCCGGCGAGGCCGGCGTCGAGTTGTCTGGAGCCTTCGAGGCCGGACGTTTCGAGGCCGCCGAGGAAAAGGCGCTGGCCGCCAAGCTGTCCGAAACCGAGGATCGCTTCCGCGACCTCTGGAAGCGCGGCGACTTTCACGGCCTGCTCGGGCTGCTGCGCGATCTGCGTCCCGCCGTGGACGCCTTCTTCGACAATGTGATGGTCATGTGCGAGGACGCGGCCCTGCGGGAAAACCGGCTCAATCTGCTCAAGTCGCTGGTGGACCGCCTGGGACGGCTGGCCGATTTCGGCGCCCTGCAGGTGTGAAAAGAGCTTGACATCGCTTTGTCGTTTCTGTAAGCAATCTCTCTTGGCTCAACATACCAAGAATGACACAAGCAACGATCAGGAGATAGGACCTTGGCCAATCATGAATCCGCTTTGAAGCGCCACCGGCAGAGCCTGAAGCGTCGTGACCGCAATCGTTCCGTCAAGACCCGCATCAAGAACGTGGTCAAAAAGGTGCATGACGCCCTGGATTCCAAGGACAAGGAACAGGCTCAGGCCGCCTTGAACCTGGCTTCCTCCACCCTGGACAAGGCCGCTTCCAAAAAGGTGATCCACGCGCGCAATGCCGCCCGCCGGATCGCCCGTCTGCAGCAGGCCCTGAACAAGCTGGCCTAGCGTCCGCGTTTTTTCGCGAAGACGAGCCCGCCGCGCATTGAGCGCGGCGGGCTTTTTGCGTTGTCTTCGGCGCGGATGCGAATTTCGGCCCGGTCGGTCGCGCCTGTCGTTTCTAGTCCACGCGGTAGTGGCAGCCCTGACTCTTCTTGTTGCGCAGCGCGGCCTGGGTGATGAGATAGGCGGCCTGGCACCCGTGGAAGAGGTCGATGATCGGCTTGCTGATGACGGTCTGTTTGTAAAAGTCCTGGATGTTCTTGGACAGGTTGCGCATTTCGCTGAAGGCCCGCGAAAGCCGCGCCGTGGTCCGGGTGATGCCCACGTAGTTCCACATGGTGTTGCGGATCGTGGCCCAGTCCTGGGCGATGAGCGCGGGGTCGTCGTTCTTGACCTCGCCCAGGCTGACCCAGTCCGGGATGGAGGATTGGAGCTTGCGCGAGAGGCGGGACTGGGTGCCCGTGCGCTTGATGATGTCCTGGGCCGCGCTGTAACCCCAGACGAGTCCTTCCAGCAGCGAGGTGCTGGCCAGACGGTTGGCCCCGTGCAGGCCGGTGCAGGAGCATTCCCCGGCGGCGTAAAGCCGCTCCAAGGTGGTCCGGCCCCGGTTGTCCACCAGCACGCCGCCGCAGAAGTAGTGGGCCACGGGCACCACCGGGATGGGGTCACGGGCCATGTCCACTCCGATTTCCAGGCACTTTTCGTAGATCGTGGGGAAACGTTCCTTGAGGTCCGCGTCTACGTAGTTGGCCGCGTCCAGGTAGACGCAGTCGTCACCCGTGTGCAGCAGTTCCTCCATGATGGCCCGGGCCACGATGTCGCGGGGGGCCAGATCGGCGCGCTGGTCGTGGCGGGGCATGAAGGCCTCGCCCGCGCTGTTCACCAGGCGCGCGCCCTCGCCGCGCACGGCCTCGGAGATGAGGAAACGGCGGTCAGCCTTGCTGGAGCCCTCGTAGAGCGCCGTCGGGTGGAACTGCATGTACTCGGCGTTCATGATTTTGGCGCCGGCGCGGGAGGCCATGCTCAGACCCGAACCGATGGACCCCCGGGAATTGGTCGTGTGCAGGTAGACCTGCCCCACGCCGCCAGTGGCCAGGACCGTGAAGTCGGCCAGGATGGTTTCGACCTTCTCCATCTGGGCGTTGAACACGTAGGCCCCCACACACTGGTTCTGGAGGCTGAACTTGAAGTCCATGTGCTGGGCGTGGTGGTGCGTCGTGAGCAGGTCGATGGCCGTGCGCTGGGTGAGCACACGGATGTTCGGGGTCTTTTCGATGTGTTCCACCAGCCGCTCCATGATGGTTCGGCCGGTATGGTCGGCGGCGCAGAGGATGCGCGCCAGGGAGTGGCCGCCCTCGCGGGTCAGATACCAGGAATCCGCGCTCTTCTGGGCGAAGGGGATGTGGTAGGTGTCGATGAGCGTTTCCTGCAGGATGCGCGGCCCTTTGTTGCAGAGATAGCGCACTGCCCGGAGCAGGTTCTGGTTCCAGCCCGCGGTGAGGATGTCCTGTTCCAGCTTGCGGGGGTTGTCCTGCAGGGCATGGAAGACGATGCCGCCCTGGGCCAGCCGGGTGTTGCCGATGAAGAGGCTGTCGGCTGCGGTGATCAGGGTCACTTCCCGGCCGGAGGCCGCCAGGGTCAGGGCGGCGATGGAACCGGCGATGCCGGAACCGATGACCAAGACGTCGGTCTTCACGTGATTGTTCATGGCGGGGCGCTCCTTCAGGCCCGGGCGCAGGCGTCGAGCATTCGCCGCAGGGCCAGGTTCGCGGACTCCGCGATCTCGGGAGCCACGCGCACCGGCCCGGCGCGGTCCAGGGTTTCCAGCAGGGCGGCCAGGCGCTCGGGCGTGGTCTTGGCCATGTTGCCGCAACGCACGTCCTTCAGCGGAAGAACGGTCTTTTCGCCCGCGTATTGCTTGGCCAGGCGGTGGACCAGCGCCTCTTCGGTGCCGATGACCACGGTGGATCCGGCCGGCGCCTTGGCCGTGAAGTCGATGAGGAAGGAGGTGGAACCGGCGGCGTCGGCGGCGCGCACGGTCTCGTCCGGGCATTCGGGATGCACGGCCATCAGACAGCCGGGATGTGCGGCGCGGGCCTCGGCCACGTCGCGGGCCCGGAGACGGTGGTGGATGGAGCAGCAGCCGGGCCAGACGAGGAGCCGGGCCCTGGACGCGGCCGCCAGGTCCAGGCGGTTCCCCAGTGCGCGGATGTCCAGGACGTGGCGCTCGTCCCGGGGCAGGCCCAGGGCGTCGGCGGTGTTGGCGGCCAGATTCTTGTCCGGAAGAAAAAGTACGGCCTCGCCTTGATCCAGGGCCCAGGCGAGCATGGTCTTGGCGTTGGCCGAGGTGCAGACGCTGCCGCCGAAGCGGCCGCAGACGGCCTTCACCTCGGCCGAGGAGTTCACGTAGGTCAGGGGCGTCACGCGGCGGCCGCCGCGGCTGAGGGCTTCCAGAACGGCCGTCAGCAACGGCGCGGGCGCCATGTTGGACATGGTGCAGCCCGCCTCAGGCGCGGGGATATGGACCCTCTGGCCTTTTCTCGCCAGCACGGCGGCGGATTCGGCCATGAAGAAGACCCCGCAGAAGACGATGTGCTCGGCGGAGAGTTGGGGGACGCGGCGGGACAATTCCAGGGAATCTCCCCGGAAGTCCACGTGGGCGATGACCTCGTCGGACTGATAGTGGTGGCCGAGAATGGCCAGGCGGCCGCCCAGCGCGGCGCGCAGGGCTTCAATGCGGGAGTGGATGTCGTTCATGGCTCAGAGTGGTGTTATGCGGAGGCTCATGTCCGCCACTGGCGCGGAGTGGGTGATTCGGCCCACGGATACGAAATCCGCTCCCAGCTGGCCGATCTCGGCAACTGTCTCCAAAGTCACGTTGCCGCTGACCTCGGTTTCGATGCTCGTCGGAACCAGCTTCAGGGCCGCCCTGATTCCGTCCGGGTCCATGTTGTCGAACATGACCCTGTCTACGGAACATGCCACAGCCTCGCGCACCTCGTCCAGTGTGCGGCATTCCACTTCCAGGGGCGGGCAGGGGGAATAGGCCGCGCGCAGGCGGCGTACGGCGTCGGTGATGCTTCCGGCCCGGTCGATGTGGTTGTTCTTGACCAGGAGCATTTCCGTGAGGTTGCGGCGGTGGTTCAGGCCGCCTCCGGCCAACACGGCGTATTTCTCGGGATAGCGCAGTCCGGGCAGGGTCTTTCGGGTGTCCAGGAGCCGGGTGCGGCTGCCCGTCAGGGCGTCCACGTAACGGGCCGTGAGGGTGGCGATGCCCGAGAGGTGGCAGATGAAGTTGAGGATGATCCGCTCGGCCTTGAGCAGCCGCGCGATCGGGGCCTGGATCACGGCCAGGATCGCGCCCGGGGAGACCCGTTCGCCTTCGTCCACGTTGAGCAGAACCTGATGCCCGCCGCCGCAGAAATCCAGCACCAGGGAGGCGATGGGCAATCCGGCGACCACGCAGGGCTGTTTGGCCACGATGTGTGCCTGCGCCATGTCCTCGGGGGCGAAGATTCCGTCCGAGGTGAGGTCCGGCCCGTCCTCGGAGAGGGCCACGCGGATTGTCGTGAGCAGGAAGAGGCGGGCCTCGTTCTGGAAGAAGCGCTCAAAGAGTGTATCGGGCATTGGGTTTCCGTGCATGCGCTGATTTCGGGGAGTAAGGTACCTCCGCCACCCCCGTCAAGTCCAGGCCCAATGTCACGGTTTTTTCACACGTTCCGAGGCCTGGGACTTTTGACCTGACCGGTGAATTAGGCTAGAGATCGTCCGCTATGAGCGAGGAAAGGGACAGACTTCCGGAGCAGGCGCTGCCGGTGGAAGAACAGGTCGAGCGCCCCTTGGACGAGGAGCAGCTCGAACTGGCCCACCCGGCGGACGCGGCCGAGCATATCGAGGCCCTGGACATCAAGGACCAGGTGGCCTTCATCAAGCAGTTGCCGCTGGAGGACGCCGCCGAGTCCATCGCGGAGATGGACAGCCACGACCAGGCGATGCTCGTGCGCAGCCTGAGCCTCGGCTTGGCCGCCCGCATCATCGAGCACATGTCCCCGGACGACGCCACGGACCTCCTGAACAATCTGGACGAGGATCTGCGGCGAACCCTGCTCTCCAAGCTCACGGCCGAGGACCGCGCCAGCCTTCGGACGCTTTTGACCTTCGATCCGGACACCGCCGGCGGCGTCATGAACACCGAGGTGGTGGTCCTGAACCAGGATCTGAACGTGGACCAGGCCATCGCCAAGATGCGCGGCGAGGTCGAGGACAAGGAGATCCCGTACTACGCTTACCTCGTCAACGAAGACAAGGAACTGGTGGGCGTCACCTCCCTGCGCGATCTGCTGGTGGCCCGGCGCGGCACCTGCCTCAAGGAACTGATCAAGAGCCAGAACCTCATCTTCGTGACCTACAACGAGGATAAGGAGGAAGTGGCCCGGCTCATCTCGCACTATAATTTCCTGGCCCTGCCCGTGGTGGACTTCGGCCGCAGGCTGCTCGGCGTGGTCACGGTCGACGACGTCATCGACATCATCCACGAGGAAGCCAGCGAGGACATGCAGGCCATGGTCGGCGCGGGCCCGGATGAGACCGCCGACTCCCCATGGCTCTATTCCGTACGCAAGCGTCTCCCCTGGCTCATGCTGAACATGATCAACTCGGCCGTTTCGGCCTGGGTGGTGCATCTTTTCGAGGGCAACATCGCCCAGATGGCCATCCTGGCCGTGCTCATGCCCATCGTGGCCAACCAGGCCGGAAACACCGGCCAGCAGGCCCTGGCCATCATGATCCGCCAGTTGGCCACGGAACGTTTCGACCGCAAGCGTTCCTGGCTGGCCGTCCTGCGCGAGGCCAGGATCGGCCTGCTCAACGGCCTGCTCATCGCCGCCCTGGTCTTCGGCGTGGTCTTCCTGGCCACACGGATGCCGCTGCTGGCCATGGTCATGTCCGCGGCGCTCGGCCTGGATATGCTCATCGGCGCGCTGGCCGGAGCCTCCATCCCTCTGGTCCTGCGCGCCCTGGGCCGCGACCCGGCCCAGGCTTCGAGCATCTTCCTGACCACCATCACCGACTCCATGGGCTTCCTGCTTCTCCTGGGCATGGCCCAGGTTGTGCTGCTCTAGCTCCCGCCGAAAGAAAAAAGCCGTCCCGGTTTCCCGGGACGGCCTCGTCCGTGTCTTTTCTCCTCGCCCTCAATCCATGCCCAGTTGGGCCAGCAGGTCGTCCACCGCCCCCTGGTTCGAACTCTCCTGAGGCCCCTTGAGAGTGCTCATGCGGTCCTTGGCCTCGGCCTCGATGGCGGCGAAATCCTTTTCCGGCTGCTGTTCGCGGGCCTGGATCATGAGGCCGGTGGACATGTACACGTCCAGCACGATGGCCTCGATCTTCTTGATCGTGTCGATGATGATCTTGATCCGCTGCCCGGTGAGATCCTGGAAGGAGAGCGTTGTCATGATGCGCATCAGGTCGTGGCCCAGGGTTTCGTTGATTTCCGCCAGCCGCTTGCGGTCCTCCTTCTTGACCCCGCCGGAGTCGAAGGCCTGGATGACTTGGCCCAACGACGCCTGCATGTCCTGGAGCTTTTCCACGATTTCGATGATTTCCTCGGCGGCCTTTTCCGTGGTGCGCAGAACTGCGTCCAGTTGGTCCGAGGCCTTGTTCAGCAGGGCGTCGGGATCTTGGAGCGAGGCGGGCAGGGGCTTGGCCTGCTTGGCGGTCTTGATCTCGCGGTAGATGTTCTTGAGGCTGTCCTGCAGGTCTTCGTTGACCCGGCGGTAGAACTCGCCTTCCAGCAGGGCCGTGGACAGGCTGCGGGAAATCTCTTTCTCCACGGCGGCGGCGATGGTCTGCTTGAGGTCGGCGGCCATCTGCTCGGAAACCTTCTCCAGAAGGGACTTGAGGATGTCTTCTTTGGACTGCATGGGCTCCTCGCATGGCTCAAAAGACGGCGGGGAACCGTCCGGGTTCCCCGCGTTCCGCATGTATTGCGGAAAATCGTTCAACCCCATTTCCGGTTGCGGATTTCCTCGCGCTGTTCCTGGAATACGAACTGTACGATGCTCTCCAGATCGTGTTCCCGGATGTAGGTGAATTCGAAGCGGTGCAACCCGTCCTCCTCACCGCGAACCCGGCCCAGGGCCGATGCCAGGCGAAGCGGGAATTGGGTGAGCACGATGACGACCTCCATGGGTTGTCCTTCGACCAGGGGTTCCGCGGAACTGAACCGCACCCCGGCGCCGGAAACCTCGTGGACGTCCAGGTCCAGGGGAAAGTCCTGACGGAGCAGATCCTGGCGCTGCCCGGCGAGGATCTGGTCCAGCTTGGCGTCCATCTCCACCAAGAATTCCACCAGCCCTTCCGGCAGGGTCGAGGCGGAAAGACGCGCGGCCAGCGATGAGCCGTCCCGGCGCGGGGCCGTGCGGAACAGCGGCGGCCCGTCCGACGAATCGCAACGCCGGGCCAGGGCCTTGAGTCGGGCGGCGACCCGGGAATAGGTGCGCTGTTCCTGGTCCATGCGGGCTCCTTACTGGCGTCCGTTTTCGTCCAGGTCCACGGCCATGGCGCGCACCGGGCAGACCCGGGTGCATAGGCCGCAGGCCGAGCATTTATCCACCTCGAAGATCACCTTGCGGGTGGCCTTGTCCACGGCCAGGGCTCCGGTGGGGCACATGGCCGTGCATACTCCGCAGTGGATGCAGGAGTCTTCGTCGCGGAAAATCTTCTGGGCCACCGGGGTGATGCGGACGCTGTTTTCCTTGAGGTAGTTGACGCCCTTGTGAAAGTCGGTTTCCAGCCCGCTGATCTCCAGCGTCATGGTGCCTTCCTGGCGGGGGCTGATCTCGGCCTTCAGAATGTTGAAGGAGAGGTCGAAGAGGCGGGCCAGATTGCAGACCACCGGACGGCTGGAAATCCCGGGAGGGAATGTCAGATAGACGATCTTGCGGAAGCCCTTCTGGACTTCGGAACTCACTGTGGCGCTCATGATTCCTCTATGGAGCGGCTTCCCGGTCGTGGCGACGCCCGGGGCCGGTTATTTCTTCGGGTCGGCCAGGAACTGCTTGGCCCGGTTGGCCTCGGCCGTTCCGGGGTTCTTGTCGATGAGTTCCTGGAGGATGATCTTGCCCGGCTTGTCCTTGCCCATCTTGTAGAAGGATATCCCTTGCTTGAGCAAGGCCGAGCGGTACTTGGGGCTGTCCTTGTGCTTGTTGATGACGTCGTCGTAAGCCAGCACGGCCTTGGCGTAATCTCCCATCTGGTAGTAGCACTCGCCCTGCCAGAAGATGGCGTTGGGCACCAGGGTGTGCTTTTTGAACGTGGTCACGAACTCGGCGAAGTCCCGGCGGGCCTCGTCGTACTGCCGGGCCTTGAAGGCGGTGAGGCCCTTGGCGTAGAGGGCGTCGGCCGGATCCTGGGGCGGGGCCACGGCCTCGGCGTTCTGCGCCGGAGTCGCCTGCGCCTGAGACTGCTGAGCCTGAGCCGGAGCGGTCGGTGCGGTGGCTGCAGCCTTGGCTCCCTTGCCGAGATCCACGGCGAACTGGGATTCCAGGGCCAGTTCGATGGCCTTGACTCGTTCGTCAAGCTGGGCCATGTCCACGCCGCCCTGGGGCGCCAGACGCATGTTCATGGTGTCCATCTGGCCCTTGAGGGTGGCCACCTCGGTCTTGAGGGACTCCACCTCGGCCCAGATGTCGGCCTGCTTGGCCTGCACCGGGGCGCTGCTTTTGCGTGCCTCCTCGCGGGCCACGGCGATCTGCTCCTCAAGCTGTTTGAAGAGCTCACGGGCTTCCTGCATGGTCTGGCGGTTGCGCTGGTCCAGGGTCTGGACGTCCTGGCGTGAGGCGCAGCCCGGGGCCAGAGTCATCATGGCGGCCAGGGCGGCCAAGCCGACGGTGGTTCGGATGGTGGTCTTCATCGAATTTTCTGCCCCCTTTTTCTTCCGAAAATCAAATACGCCACTCCGCCCAAAAAGGGAACCAGCACGGAGAGCTGGATCCAGGCCATCTTTTCCAGGATGGACGGGAATTCCCGACGGAAGGCGTCCCAGATCGAAAACAGGCTGATGCAGACGAATATCCCCATTGGGGCGAGGATCATGATCCATTGCTCATTGCTCAGATTCGGCAGGGGAAACATGGCTCAACTCCGTACGGATCGTTTGTTGGTCATCAGGAACAGGCCGAGGCCGAGGAAGAGAGCGTAGACCCCTTGGGTCACGCTGAACGGGCCAAGCTGGCCCCGGAAATCGGCCCGGAAGAATTCCACGCCGAAGCGCGACAGCGAGAACAGCACCAGGAACAGGCCCATGAGACTGCCCGGTCTGGTCAGGCGGTCGCGCAGGGCCAGGAGGATGCCGAAGGCCAGTAGGCCGGAGAGGCTGTGGTAGAGCTGCGTGGGGTGCAGGGACATGTTCAGGGGCACGGCCAGGGAGTGTGGGTCGGTGAAGGTCACGGCCCAGGGCATGCCGCAGAGCTGGCCGTAGCAGCATCCGGCCGAGAAGCAACCCAGGCGGCCGATGGTCTCGCCCAGGGCCAACCCCGGGGCCACGGCGTCCAGCCAGGGCAGGACGGGCTGCTTCCGCCTGCGCGCCGCGCGCCAACCCAGCCAGCCGCCCAGCATGGCGCCGCCGGAAAAGACCATGCCTCCCTCCCAAAACTGGAGGATTTCCAACGGATGTTCCAGGAAATAGGAGGGGTAGAGCAGGACGTAGAGCACCCGCGCGCCGACCAATGCGCCCACGAACACCGCGAAGGCCACGTCCGGGATACAGTCCACCGGCAGTCCCCTGCGCCGGGCTTCCCGCCAAGTCCAGCCGACGCCTCCGAGAAAGGCCAGGGCGATGAACACCCCGTATGTGTGAACGGTCACGAAACCCAGGTCAATGAGAACGGGATGCATGCGGCTTTTTCCGGTACAGCGAGATGAGCAGGCAGAAGGCGCCCAGGGTGATGGCGATGTCGGCCACGTTGAAGGCGGGCCAGTGCCAGTCGCCCACGTAGAAGTCCAGGAAATCGATGACCTCGCCGTAACGCACACGGTCCACCAGATTGCCCAGGGCCCCGCCCAGGATCAGGCCCAGACCGGTGATCAGGAAGGTTTCCTGGTCCGAGGCTTGGCGCAGAAGATGGAGCATGACCCCGACAGCCAGCAGGGTCACGACCACCAGGAAGGTCGTCTGCCAAGTGATGTCCACCCGGTTCAGGAAGCCGAAGGCCGATCCCTTGTTGGTCACATGAACCAAGTCGAAGAGGCCGGGGATCACGGTGCGTGACTCCCAAAGCTCCAATTTGGCCTGGACCAGGGCCTTGGTGACCAAGTCCGGGATGAGGACCGCCAGGCTCAGAACCAGGGCGATGGCGTAGCGGCGTTTCATGGTCAGCCGATGGCCTTGAGCACGGCGGCGCAGCGCGGGCAGACGTCCGCCGGGCCGGTCGCGCCGAGTTTCTCGGAGAACTTCCAGCAGCGTTCGCACTTGCCGCCGGGGGCCGCGTCCACGAACACCCGCAGCCCTTCTACCTCCGCGGAGACGAAGACTCCGGCCGGAGCCTCGCCGGAGTCGGCCAGAGTCACCTTGGAGACGATGAAGATTTCTTCAAGTTCTGCTTGAGAGAATCTGGACAGGGCCTTGCGGATCATCTCCGGGGCGTACAGGGTCAGGGCCGTGCTCAGGGAGTGGCCGACCTTGCCCGCCTGGCGCAACGGCTCCACGGCTTTGGACGCCTCGGCGCGAACCGCCAGGAGTGTTTCCCAGGCCGCCCGTTCCTCCGTGCCCAGCTTCGGGTCCAGCGGCTCATGGCGCAGGGCGAAGACCGTGGGATTACCGGGGTGCAGGGCCTCGGGCAGGGCCAGGAAGGCCTCCTCGGCGGTGAAGGAGAGCACCGGAGCCATGTCGGTCAGCAGGAGCATGAGCGCCTGCCAGAGCACGGTCTGGGCCGAGCGCCGCGCCACTCCGTCGGGGGCGTCGACGTAGAGCCGGTCCTTGGTGATGTCCAGGTAGAAGGCCGAGAGGTCCGTGACGCAGAGGTTGTGCAGCGTGTGGTAGACCTTGTGGAATTCATAGTCCGCGTAAGCCTGCCGCATGGTCCGGTGGGCCTTGAGCACGAGGTCCAGGGCGTAGCGGTCCAGGGAGGGCATGTCCGCCGGGGCCACGGCCTTGGAGGGGTCGAAGTCCGCGAGGTTGCCGAGGATGAAGCGGCAGGTGTTGCGGATGCGACGATAGGCGTCCACCAAGCGGGAGAGGATTTCGTCCGAGACCCGCACATCCTCCTGATAGTTCACCGCCGAGGTCCACAAACGCAGGATCTCCGCGCCGAACTTGTCGATGATCTCCTGGGGCGCGATGGTGTTGCCGATGGACTTGGACATCTTGCGGCCCTCGCCGTCCACCACGTAGCCGTGGGTCAGCACGGCCTTGTAGGGCGGCACGCCGCGTGTGCCCACCGAGGCCAGCAGCGAGCTGTGGAACCAGCCGCGGTGCTGGTCCGAGCCCTCCAGGTAGAGGTCGGCCGGGAAGGAGGTGTCGTCCCGGGTCTCCAGCACGGCCGCGAAGCTCGTGCCGGAGTCGAACCAGACGTCCAGGATGTCGGTCTCGCGACGCCAGTGGGAGCCGCCGCACTTGGGGCATTTCAGATCCTGGGGGATGACCTCGGAGTCCGGGGCCTCGAACCACCAGTCGCAGCCCGTGGGATGGGCCTGGAAGTGCGCGACCACCTTGTCCACCCATTCGGGGCCGAACCAAGCTTCGTCGCAGTCCTCGCAGATGAGGGCCATGATGGGCACACCCCAGTTGCGCTGGCGGGAGATGCACCAGTCGGGCCGGAATTCGATCATGTTCGAGATGCGTTCCTCACCCCAGGAGGGAACCCAGCGCACCCGCTTGTGGATGGCTTCCAGGGCCTTGGCGCGTAGATCGTTGGCCTGCATGGAGATGAACCACTGGGTGGTGGCCCGGAAGATGACCGGCTCCTTGCAGCGCCAGCAGTGCGGATAGGAGTGGCGGATATTTTCCTGGAGCAGGAGGTGGCCGTTCTCCTTGAGTTTTTCGATGACCTTGGGGTTGGCCTCCATGACCTGCAGCCCGGCGAAGAACTCCACCGTGGGCAGGAAGCGGCCGCTGTCGTCCAGAGGCGAAAGCACCTCCAGGCCCCGGCGCATGCCGGTCTCGTAGTCCTCGCGGCCGTGGCCCGGGGCGGTATGCACGAGGCCCGTGCCCGAGTCCAGGGTCACATAGTCGGCGGTCACGACCGGCGAGGGCCTGTCATAGAAGGGATGCCGGGCGACCAGACCGTCCAGGCGGCTGCCGGGAACCTCCGCCAGGACCGTGCGTTCGGTCCAGCCGAAGGCCTCGGCGCAGACCGGCACCAGACGCGAGGCCAGGACGTAGACATCGCCGCCGACCTTCACGAAGGAGTAGTCGAATTCCGGATGCACGGCCACGGCCATGTTCGACGGCAGGGTCCAGGGCGTGGTGGTCCAGATGGCGGCGTACGTCCGGGCCGGGTCGGCCTCGGGCAGGATCTCGCGGACCTTGGGGTCGGTGAGCGGGAAGCGCACGAAGACCGAGGGCGAGGTGTGGTCCGCGTACTCGACCTCGGCCTCGGCCAGGGCGGTGTGGCAGGAGCAGCACCAGTGCACGGGCTTCTTGCCCCGGTAGACGGAGCCCTTGGCCATGAAGCGCCCCAGCTCGCGGGCCGTGGCGGCCTCGTAGACCGGGGCCATGGTCATGTAGGGCCGGTCCCAGACGCCGAACACGCCCAGGCGCTTGAACTCCCCGCGCTGCACCGAGAGCCACTTGGCGGCGTATTCGCGGCAAAGCTTGCGGATCACCGCCGCGGGCAGTTCCTTTTTCTTTTTCTTGAGTTCCAGCTCGACCTTGTGCTCGATGGGCAGGCCGTGGCAGTCCCAGCCGGGCACGTAGCCCGCATGGAATCCCTGCATGTTGCGGGACTTGACCACCATGTCCTTGAGGATCTTGTTCAGGGCGGTGCCCATGTGAATGTTGCCGTTGGCGTAGGGCGGACCGTCGTGGAGCACGTATTCCGGGCGGCCTTCGTTGGCGGCCAGCATGAGGGCGTAGGCGTCCAGCTCTTCCCAGCGCTTGAGCATCTCGGGCTCACGCTGTTTGAGGTTGGCCTTCATGGGGAAGGCGGTCTGGGGCAAACGCAGGGTCGCTTTATAGTCGCTCATGGCGAATCGTGCCTCCGTGGCAGGGAATGGCCCGGACGGGTCGGGCTTGGAGCGCGATAGATTGGAACAAGGCGCATCGGAAGTCAAGAATATGGAGCTGGCCGCCGATGTCGCGGAATGTCGTGGCCTTCTTTTTGTCCTGCAAAAAGGAAGGGATGCGCCGGGACGGCCTGCGCCCGGCAGACGCAAGGCTTCGTCTTCACCGGAAAGAAAGGAGTTTTATCTGATTGGAGGTTTGGCACGGGTTCTGCTTTTCCCTCAGCGATTCCTCCCGTGTTTCCTCCCTCCTCCGTGCAAAGGGGCCTTCGGGCCCCTTTCATTCATGCGGCGACAGTTTTTTCGAAAATCATTCCCCGATAGCCGCGAATCGTGTAAGACTGAAGCGGAAAAACCACGGACCCTGGGCGGCGCATTCATGGGAAGCGGCAAGACTCCTATTCTGGCGGTCGATGATGAGCGTATGAACCTGCGTCTCCTGCAGGGGATGCTCAAACCTTTCGGCCTGGAGTTTCTTTCGGCCCAGTCAGGGCTGGAAGCCCTGAGCATCGCCAAGAGCAGGGATCTGGCCCTGATCCTTCTGGACGTCATGATGCCCGGCATGGACGGTTTCCAGGTAGCCGAGGCCCTGCGCGGCGACCCCGTCACGCGGCACATCCCGATCATCTTCGTCACGGCCATCAACAAGGAGCAGAAGCACGTCTTCCGGGGCTACGAGCTGGGGGCGGTGGATTACCTGTTCAAACCCGTGGAGGCCGAGGTGCTCTGCGGCAAGGTCAGGGTTTTCGTGGAACTGCATCGCCAGCGGCAGGCGCTGGAGGAGGCCTCCCGCCAATTGTTGCGGAGCGTGGAGGAATTGCGGGTTTCCAAGGCGGCCTTGGAGGAATCCGAACTGCGCTACCGCACGGTGGCGGACTACAACCACGACTGGGAGTCCTGGATCGGCCCCGACGGCCGGGCGCTTTACGTGAGTCCATCCTGCGAGAGAATTTCCGGCTACCCGCCCGGCGTGTTCCAGGAAGATCCCGAATTTCTGCATACCATCGTAGCCCCTGACGATCGCGATACGATACGGCGTTTCCTGGGGGATTCCCGAGCCGAGACGCTGGACTTCCGGATCAGGAATCGAGACGGCGAACAGCGTTGGCTGAACGTGGTCCGTCGGGAGATTCCCGGTCGGGAGAACGGGGGCAGCCTGGGCTGGCGGCTGTCCATGCGCGACATTACGGCCCGCAAGGAAGCGGAACTGCAGCTGCGGCATCTGGCCCTGCACGATCCGCTCACGGGACTGGCCAACCGAACCCTGCTTCTGGACCGTACGAGTCTGGCCTTGGAGCGCCTCAAGCGCGGGCGGAAAAACATGGCGGGCCTCGTCTTCCTGGACTTGGACCGGTTCAAGGTCGTCAACGATAGTCTGGGGCACGCTCGCGGCGACCTGCTGTTGGTGGAAGTGGCCCGGCGCATTCAAGCGTGTGTGCGCGGCGTGGATCTGGTGGCCCGCTTCGGCGGGGACGAATTCATTTTGCTGTTGGAGGAGTTGGAGTCGCCTCGGGAGGCCATCCACGTGGCCAAGCGGGTGCGCGACGCCATGCGCAAGCCCTTCGTGATCGACGGCCATGAGATCACCACCTCCGCCAGCTTGGGACTTGTCCTGGCCGTCGATGGCGACGTCGGCGCCGAGGAGTTGATCCGCCACGCCAACATCGCCATGTACAAGGCCAAGGAGTCGGGCAAGAACCGTTTCCACGTCTTCAACGAGCGCATGCTGGAGCAGGCTGTGGCGGCCCTGCGGCTGGAGAATGATCTGCGGCGGGCCATCCGGCGCGGCGAATTTCATTTGGCGTTTCAGCCCATCGTCTCGCTTGGTGACGGTCGCCTGGGCGGCTTCGAGACGCTGCTGCGCTGGAATCATCCCCGCCGGGGGGCGGTGTCGCCGGCGGATTTCATCCCCGTGGCCGAGGAGACGGGCATGATCATCGAGTTGGGGCAGTGGGTTCTGGACCAAGCCTGCGGGGTCATGCGACGCTGGCAGCAAGCCAATTCCCATGCCGGGAATCTGAGCTTGGCGGTGAACGTCTCGGCGCGGCAGTTCGCCAAGTCCGGCCTGGCCGACGACGTGCTGCGGGCCGTGGGCGTCTCGGGACTCGCGCCGGAAAGCCTCAAGCTGGAGATTACCGAAACGGCCATCATGGACAATCCGCGCAACTCGGTGCAGAAGCTGCATCGGCTGCGTCAGGACGGCATCCGTTTCAGCATCGACGACTTCGGCACGGGATATTCCTCCCTGGGCTACCTGCAGAAGTTTCCCCTGGACGATCTGAAGATCGACTTGTCTTTCGTGCGGGTCATGGAGTCCTCGGCGGAAAACCTGGAGATCGTGAGGACCATCATCGGCCTGGCCCACAACCTGGGGCTTTCGGTGGTGGCGGAAGGAATCGAGAGCGCGGCCCAGCGGAACATCCTGGCCGAACTCGGCTGTGAGTACGGTCAGGGCTATCTGTTCTCGCGGGCCGTGCCGGAAGCCGAGGCCGAGGCCTGGGTGCGCTCAGGGGAGCGGTTCAGCGAGGCTGGCCGTCCACGTACAGGTAACGCTTGATCTTCTGGGTCGGAGTCTTCTCGAAGGGCTCCGGCTGCTCGATGATCCGATGCAGGCGGCAGAAGGACGAGACCTTTTCGTTCACGCCCCGGCGCAGCTCTTCCAATAGTTCCCCGATGCGTTTTCCGGCCTCGGATTCGGTGAGGCCCCGCACCCCGAAGCGGGCGTCCAGGTAGTCGTAGTCCAGGTGGACGCGCGCAAGAAGCCGCTCGCCCTGGGAGAAGACCAGGGATTCCAGGACATAGGGCCACTGGCAGAGTGTGCTCTCAATTTCTTCGGGGTAGATGTTCTCGCCGCTGGGGCCGAGAATGACGTTCTTGAGCCTTCCCCGGATGGAGAGATAGCCATCCTGGTCCAGCAGTCCCAGGTCGCCGGTGCGCAGCCAGCCGTCGGGCGTGAAGGTTTCCTCGGTGATGGCCGGGGCCTTGTAGTAGCCGCGCATGACGTTGGGCCCGCGCACGAGGATTTCTCCGACCTCGTCGGGCGAGGGCGCGTCAATGCGGATTTCCACGCCGGGCAGGGCCGTGCCGCAATGCCGGTAGCGGACCTTGTCGGGCATGACGCCCGAAACCAGGGGGGAGCATTCCGTGAGGCCGTAACCCACGCTGTAGGGGAAGCGGGAATCGCGCAGGAAGGCCTCCACCTCGGGAGCCAGGGCCGCGCCGCCGATGCACATGCAGCGCAAGGCGCCGCCGAAGGTCTCGAACAGCTTGCGCCCGGCGGCCTGGAAGAGCTTTCGCCGGGTGAAGCCGATTTTGAGCAGGCCGCGCAGGGCCGCGTTCTTCATCAGCGCGGGCAGGATGCGGTTGCGGTAGATCTTTTCGATCACCAGCGGCACGCAGAGCAGGAACGTTGGGCGGATTTTCTGCAGGGCCGGAAGCAGGATGGCCGGGGTCGGCGGCTTGGCCAGGTAGCTCACCGAGGCGCCGCACGACAGCGGCAGGACCAGACCCAGGGTGCATTCGAAGGTGTGCGACAGCGGCAGGATGGAGAGCATGCGGTCCTGGTCCGTGATTCCCGCCAGGTCGGCGGAGCCCAGGGCGTTGGAGACGATGTTCCGGTGCGTGAGCATGACGCCCTTGGAGTTGCCCGTGGTGCCCGAGGTGTAGATGATCGCCGCCAACTCGTCGGCCGGAGAGCCCTCGTCTCCTGATTCACGGACGCGATTGGCGGCGCGCAACGCGGCATCCTTGATCTTGCCGAATTCCTTACGTCCGGCATTGATGACCTTGCGCAGCTTGTCGGCCGAATTGACGGGAACGTCTTCACCCGCTTCGGCGGAGTGCTCCTTCTCGCCGCGATCGATGCGGTTGTGGCGTGTATTTTCTTTTATTCTGCCGATCTCCTTGGCCGCGCGCTTGACCAGTCCCTTGAGGGGACCGCGGCCGGGGTCGCTGATGAGCGAGAGGTCGTCCAGGAGGATGCGCACGCGCAAGGCCTCGAACTCGCCGTCGTCCAGCTTGCAGGCCAGGCGTCTGGAGACGAAGACCGCCGAGCATTCGGCGTGGCGCAGGATGTGATGTACGGCGCTCTGGTGAAAATCCGGCAGAATGGGCACGGCCACCGCGCCGATCCGGGCGATGGCGAAGTAGGCCACGCCCCAGTTGGGCATGTTCTCGGCCAGAAGGGCCACGCGGTCGCCGGTCCCGATGCCGTGAGCGTCCAGGAGTTCAGCCGTTTCGCGGACCCGTTCGCCCAGTTCGGCATAGGTCATGACCGGTCCGTCCACCACGGACAGGGCGGGTCTGTCGGCGTGACGCTCCACGCTGCGTTCGAGAACCTGCTTCAGGGTCAGGGTTTCCGTGACCTGCACTCGCTCCTCCTCACTCGATGGGTCGGAGGAGCATAGCAGAGGAATGCCTTGAGCGGAACCCGTCCGCCGGGGCTTTGCCGGACAGGGAAAAAGGCCGATGGGTCAGTCGGAAAGGTCGCCCCGGTAGGGCCTGGCCGGCCAGGGGAAGATTTCGCGGGCCTTCTCCAGCGCGGCCTGCTCCACGGAGTCGAACCAGCGGCGGAACATGTCCTTGAGCATCCGGCCGTCCTCGGTGAGTTCGTAACCCGCCTTGTTGCTGCCTCGGGTCTGGACCAGACGCACGCCGAGGACGTCCTCGCTTTGCTTCAGTTTCCCCCAGGCCGCGCGGTAGGAGATGCCCATGGCCTCGGCCGCGGCCTTGAGTGAGCCGTGCCGGTCGATCTGCTCCAGAAGCTGGGCCCGGCCGGAGCCGAAGAAGACGCCGTCGTCGGTGTCCAGCCAGAGGTGCAGGCGAATGGTGGGGATGTTTTCCTTCATGGTGTGCGGCGTCGGCTTGTTCCGTATTTTCTTATGTCAATTTGGGCAGAATGATCAAGGCGGAAATATGCTCCCGCCGCCGCTCGGGCATGCATCGTCGCGTGTTTTCAGATCAAGCCTTCCCTGGCGTATCCTCCAGGTTGAACTTCTTGACCTTACGCCAGAGCGAGGCCCGGTCGATGCCCAGGATGCGGGCCGCCTGGGTGCGGTTCCCCCCGGCCTGTTTCAGAACCCAGGCGATGTATCGCTTCTCGTTCTCCTCCAGGGTCACGGGTTCGGAGAATCCGGGGCGGGCCACGCGCACGGCCGTCTCGCGCAGGTCTTCGGGCAGGTGTCTGGGCTCCACCACGCCGTCCTCGGCCAGAATCACGGCCCGCTCCAGGATGTTTTCCAGCTCTCTGACGTTGCCCGGAAAGGCATAGCGCGAGAGAATTTTCGGAACATCCGGGGCCAGGGTCGGCTGGGGTTTGTCCATCATGCGCGCGGCCTTGGCCAGGAAGAACTGGCAGAGCAGGGGGATGTCCTCGAGACGCTCGGACAGCGGCGGCACGAGCAGGGTGATCACATTCAGCCGGTAATAAAGATCCTGACGGAACCGCCCGGCCTCGACCTCGTGTTTGAGGTCGCGGTTGGTGGCGGCCACGAGGCGCACGTCAACGGGCACGTCATCGGTGCCGCCCACGCGGCGGATGACGCGTTCCTGGATGGCCCGCAAGAGCTTGACCTGCATGGGCATGGACATCTCGCCCATCTCGTCCAGGAAAAGGGTGCCGCCGGGCGCGGACTCGAACAGGCCCTTCTTCATCCGTTGCGCTCCGGAGAAGGCTCCGGCCTCGTGGCCGAACAGCTCGTTTTCCAGGAGATCCTCGTTGAAGGCCCCGCAGTTGATGGCCAGGAAGCGGGCCTCGGCTCGGCGGCTCAAAAGATGCAGGGTGCGGGCCACCAGTTCCTTGCCTGTCCCGGTTTCGCCCAGAATGAGCACGGTGGAATCCGTGGGCGCCACCTGGGCGATGGCCTGCTTGAGTCGTCGCACGGGCGGGGAATCGCCGATGATCGGCAGGGGCTCGGAGCGTTCGCGCATGCGTTCGCGCAGTTCCCGGACCTCCTGGCGCAGACGCCGCTTCTCCAGGGCCTTCTGGACCAGCAGGCGTGCCTCTTCGATCTGGTAGGGCTTGGCCAGGTAATGATAGGCCCCCCGGCGCATGGCCTCAACGGCCGTCTCCACCGTGGGATAGCCGGTGACCACCAGGACTTCCGTGTCCGGCCAGAGCTCCTTGGTCCGTTTGAGCACGGCCAAACCGTCCACTCCTTCCATCATGAGATCCGTGAGCACCAGATCGAACTCGTTCTTCTCCAGTTCGGCCAGGGCCTGGCGGCCGTCGTCGGCCTGGCTCACTTGGCAGCCCATGCGGCCGAGCACATGGGCCAGATTCTTGCGGGCGATGGGTTCATCGTCCACCACCAGAACCAGGGAGGGAATATCTCGCATCACGCCTCCTCCAGTTCGGGCCGCTCCAGCGGCAGCCGGATGGTGAAGACCGCGCCCGTCTGACCGTCCTGGCGGTTCTCGGCCACGATGGTTCCGCCGTGTTTCTTGATGATCCCGAAGACGATGGACAGGCCCAGGCCTGTGCCCTTGCCCACCTCCTTGAGGGTGTAGAAAGGATCGAAGATGCGGCCCAGGTTTTCGGGTGCGATCCCCGTGCCCGTATCGGCCACGCGGATCACGGCCTGGTTGGCGGCCGTATCGGCCTCGGCCTGGATGGTGATCCGGCCCGGCGAGGTCTTGATGGCCTGCATGGCGTTGATGAAAAGGTTCAGGAAGACCTCCTGCATGCGCTGGGCGTCCATGAGCACCATGAGTTCGGCCGGGATTTCGCGCGAGATGTCCACTCCGGCGGGGAGTTGGCTGGTCACCAGACGCATGGAGCGTTCCACTACGGCGTCCAGGGGCACGGGCTTGAGCGAGAAGTCCGTGACCCGCGAAAACTCCAGCAGGCCTTTGACGATGTCTCGTGAGCGCAGAACCTCATGGTAGATGTTGTCCAGGAGTTCCCTGGTGAATTCGTCCTCCCGGATGACGCCCTCCTCGCGCAGAATTTGGCAGGAGGTGGATATGTTGTTCAGGGGGTTGTTCAACTGATGGGCGATCCCCGAGGTGAGCACCCCCAGAGAGGCCAGCTTTTTTTCCTGCACGAGTTGATTCTGGCGCTTCTCCAGTTCCACGATCATGCGGTTGAAGGCCTCGGCCACGTTGCGGGTTTCGTCTCGGGTGGCGGGCACCGGCAGGGGGCTGAAATCGCCTCGGGCGATGCGGGCCGTGGAGCGTCCGATGAGCTGCAAGGCCTGGATGATGCCCCGGCCAACGAACCAGACGAAGGCGAGACCCAGGCCCAGTGCCCCGAAGATGGACAACAGGAGCTGGCGCTTCAGGCTGTTGACGATATTCAGGATCGTGATCCTCTGGGCGGCCACGAAGCGTTGGGAAGTCTCCACCAAGGCCTTGCCCTGTTCACGCAGGTCGTTGCGGGCGGCCTCGGCCAGGGCCTTGTCCCCGCCGTCGGAAGTCAGTCGGAGCACGCCGTCCTTGTAGCGCGTCAGCAGGTTGCGAAGGCCGGCGAAACCCATGGTCCCGGGCCGACTCTCGGCCTCGGCCGAGGCGATGTGCTTGATGCGCTCAAGCCCCAGATCGGCGTAGCGCAGGCTTTCCCGGCGGTCCTCCTCCTGGGCGTAAAGCAGATAGTTCTTTTCGTAACGGCGGACTTCCAGGATGTCGTTGGCCAAGTCGTCGACCACCTCGGCCAGACGCAGGGCCTCGTCGATCTGCACGAGGTGATGGTAGGACAGCGCGCCCAGCAGCCCCAGGCCCAGCAAGGCCACGACGATGCCCAGGACGACTTTCTGGCGGATAGTCAGGGCGAAACGGCCGTCGGGCAGGATCATGACGAGACTCCTTGTTCCAAGGCCGAAACCAGGGCTTCGCCGATGTCCCGGGCCAGGATGATCTCGGGCAATCCAGGGGTGCTTCGGCGCAGCAATTCCACGTCGGCGGCGTTCTCGGCGGGCAGGATCACCTGCCGCACTCCGCCGCGCACGGCGGCCAGGAGTTTTTCCCGCACCCCGGCCACGCGCAGAACTCGGCCGGAGAGCGAGATTTCGCCGGAGAGAGCCGCGTCGGCGCGGGCGGCGCGGCCGGTGAGCAGGGAGACCAGAGCCACGGCGATGGTCAGGCCTGCCGAGGGGCCGTCCTTGCTCACGGCCCCGGCCGGGATGTGGATGTGGATGTCCTGGGTGGAGAAGAAGTCGGGATCCACGCCCAGTTCCGGAGCCCGACCCCGGATGTGGCTCAGGGCGATCTGGGCAGATTCCTTGAGTATTTCGCCCAGGGAGCCGGTGAGAAGGAGTTGCCCGCTGCCGGGCATGCGTGAGGCTTCCACTGAGATCAGTTCCCCGCCCGCGTCGGACCAGACCAGACCGGTGGCCGCGCCCACGCGGGGCGTCGCGGCGGCCGCTTCGTGGCTGAAGCGCGCCGGGCCCAACAGGGAGGCGGTCAGCTCCGGGTCGATATCGCCCTCGAAGCCTGGCTTGCCTTGTTCCAGGCAGGCTCGGGCCAATTTGCGGCATACCCGGCCGATTTCGCGGTCCAGGCCCCGCACCCCGGCCTCGTTGGTGTGCTCGCGGATGATCAGGGACAAGGCCCCGGTGGTGAAGGTGGGAAAGGGCTGGGTCAGGCCGTGTTCGCGCAGTTGCCGGGGCACAAGGAACCGCTCGGCGATTTGCAGCTTTTCGGCCTCGGAATAGCCCGAAAAGGAGACCACCTCCATGCGGTCCAGCACCGGACCGGCCAGGCGGGCCGTGCCGTTGGCCGTGGCGATGAAGAGCACCGAGGAGAGGTCGAAGGGCACGTCCAGATAGCGGTCCAGGAAGCGGCCGTTCTGCTCCGGGTCGAGGATTTCCAGCAGAGCCGAGGCGGGGTCGCCTTTGGCGTCCTGGGCGATCTTGTCCATCTCGTCAAGCATGAACACGGGGTTCTTCACACCCACGGCGCGTATGGCCTGGATGATGCGGCCGGGCAGGGCGCCGACGTAAGTCCGGCGGTGGCCGCGCAATTCGGCCTCGTCGCGCAACTCGGCCAGGGACAGGCGGCAGAACTTGCGGCCCAGGGCCTCGGCCACGGCCATGCCCACAGAGGTCTTGCCAACGCCGGGAGGGCCCGTGAAGCAGAGGATGGGCGAACGGGAGCCATAGTGCCGCGCGGCGTCCTTGAGAATGTCGCGCACGGCCGAGCGCAGTTCGTCCAGTTCGATGGGCTTGGAGAGGTAGTGCACGGCGCCGGTCTTCATGGCCTGGACCGCCGTGTCCACGGTGGCGTAGCCGGTGACGATCATGATCTTCGTATTGGGTGAAACCTTGCGGGCCTCGGTCAGGAGGGTCATGCCGTCCATCCGGTCCATCTTGAGGTCCGTGACGATGCAGTCGAACTCCCAGCGTCGGACCTTTTCCAGGGCCTCCTCACCATTGGCCGCCACCTCGACCTGATAACCCTCGCGACTGAGAATGTGACGGAGGTTGGAGCGGGCGATAGGTTCGTCATCGACCACCAGGATGGAGGCCGGGCGGCGCGCGATCATGGTCCGTTGCGCCAGATACTCCAGAACACGGTCCTTGACCTGGCCGAGCCCCGCATGGCTGCCGTCGAGCACGGCCTCGGCCCGTTTCAGGTCCAGGTTGTCCTGGGTCAATACGTTCCAGGGCAGGGAGAGCAGGTAGTCCACGTAGTTGGAGCCGATGGCGTACTCGGCCACCGAGGGGTCCGTCTTGGCCAGGCGCTCCAGTTCGGCGTCCACGGCACGCCGGGCGGCCTCCGGCAGGTCGGCCTTTCCGGCCTTGGCCTTGAGCCCCTCCAGCCCCTCGACTGCTTCGGGACGCTGCTCCTCGTTTTTGCGGAAGAAGATCATCGGCCCCTCCCCGGAACGGTGTTGCGGAATCGAACTGTTGTTGCAGGAGCGAACAGCCGCATTTTCTTGAAAAGAATCAAAATATCAATGTGATACATATTTTTATACTCCTGATCGTTCGTTTTTGCAACGGGATTCGTTTCGCGCCTTGGTTCACCTTTTTAAATAAAGTCATTCATTCAAAGCCATTATGACGAAAAATCGAGTTGGCACGTGAATTGTTATGGCTGGGACGGTTGCAACAATCAAACCGGGAGAAATCGGTATGGCGACCATCCGTGAAAAAATGGAGCGCGTGTTCGTGGCGGTGGCCTTCGCCGAGCGCGACGATCGGGAAGAGGCCGTGCGGCTGGCCAAGACCGATGAGGAACGGCAGGAACGTCCCGCGGACTCCAAGCGCCGCGACAAGCGCCCCCGCGCCGTGATGCGGGCGGAGTAGCCGCATGCCCCGGAACATCGCCAGGCGCATCTGGGCCGGATTGTCGCGGCCCAACGGCATCCGGGTCCGCAAGGGCCCCGGGGGCCGGGACCGCTTCGCGGACTACGCCGAAGCCCTGGCCCTGGCCGAGGCCGGCGAGCAGGCCCTGGCCGGAGGCGTCATTCGGCGCGGCGGTTCCGGCCGCAAGCGCATCCTGATCGTGGGCCATGGACACTCCTTTTCCCCCCGCCTGGCGGAATATGCCCTGGGGTTGGCCCAGCGTCTGGAATACGGCCTCGTGTTTCTGAACGTCGGCGACCCCGGGGCCGCCGCGTCCACCCCGCAGATGAACGCCTATCTGCGCGACGGCTTTGTCCGCCGTTCCGGCGAGGAGGTCCGCCCCTGGCTGCTGCTGGCCACGGGCCGGGGTTTGGAGGCAGGGCATGTGGTGCGTTTCGGCGATACCGCCCGGGAGGTCGAGGGACTTTGCCGCGACCTGCATCGGGTCGAACTGATTCTGAGCGATCCGGGGGAGGGGGCCAAGCTGGAAGGCCGGGCGCCCTCGGCCCTGTTCACCGTGGATTGAAGGAAACCATCCCGTTCCGGACGAACGGGTCACACAACCTGCAGGAGGAAGAAGATCATGGCGCAGCCGACCGGGGGCAAGAAGCCCGTGCTCAAGACGATCATTTATGGTGTGGTGTCCGTGGCGTTGTATGCGGCGGCGTTCACCCACGCCAACACCTTGACGGAACTTTTTTCGCGAGGCTCTTTCTGGGCTGCCGGACCGATCCTCACGGTCTTCGTGTTTTCCTATGCCCACGGAACATTCGCCTCCAACCTTTGGTCCTGCCTCGGCGTCGTGGCCAGGCCGCGCGCCGCGAAGCGCCCCGCCGCCCGTCCCCAGGCCCGCGCCACCATCAACGCCTAGAATCGGGATCATGAAAGGATCGACACCATGGAAACTCTGCTTCTCGACACCAGCAAGTTCATTGAACTGAACTTCCAGGCTGTGGGCTTCCTCTTCATCGTGGGCTTCATCGGCGGTCTTGTCAGCGGCTTCATCGGCTCGGGCGGTGCCTTCGTGCTCACTCCCGGCATGATGAGCCTGGGCGTGCCCGGCACCGTGGCCGTGGCCAGCAACATGTGCCACAAGTTTCCCAAGGCCCTGGTCGGAGCCATCAAGCGTTTCCGCTACGGCCAAGTGGACATCAAGCTCGGTCTCATCACGGCCGCCTCGGCCGGAGTCGGCGTGCAGATCGGCATCATGATCCAGCGAGCCATTCTCGACCGCTGGGGACAGGCCGGATCGGACCTCTATGTGAGCCTGTCTTTCGTGGCCGTTCTGGTCATCGTGGGCGGCTACATCATGATGGACGCGGTGAAGTGCGCCCGCTGCGGCGGCGAGGAGAAGCCGAGCAGTCTGGCCCAGCGGCTTCAGAAGATCGAGATTTGGCCCATGATCACCTTCAAAACCTCGGGCCTGCGCATCTCCCTGTGGTTCACCATTCCCGTGGGCCTGGCCACCGGCATGTTGGCCGCCACCATCGCCGTGGGCGGCTTCATCGGCGTGCCCGGCATGATTTACGTGGTCGGCGCGTCCAGCCTTGTTGCCTCGGCCAGTGAACTGGTGGTGGCATTCATCATGGGCATGGCCGGCACGGTCAACTGGGCCATGCACGGCATGGTCGACATCCGCCTCGTGCTCATCATCCTGGCCGGGTCGCTCCTGGGCGTGCAACTCGGCGCCATCGGCACCACCTATGTGCGCGAGCACATGATCAAGTCCGTCATGGCCACCATCATGCTCATCGTGGCCGTGAGCCGGGCCATCGCCGTACCCAAGTACCTGGTGAAGCTGGGGATCATGGACGTTTCCGAGGGCGCCCTCTCGATCATGGGCAGTGTGAGCTTCGCCTTCATGTGCCTGGCCCTGGGCGTCGGCTCGGTGATCATTCTGGGAGCCATGTGGAAGGGCCGCCGGGTCGAGGTTCCTTCCCGGGCCTAGAATCCTTTCGCCTCATACCCTTGGCGAAGGCCCCGGCGGACTGCGATCCCGTCGGGGCCTTCCCATCATATCACCCCTGGATGTCCTTCTTCATTCGTTCGAATTCCTCCCGGCTGATCTCCCCTCGGGCATAGCGGGTCTTGAGGATGGCCAGGGGCGTGTCGTCCGCGCCGCTTCCGGGGCGGCGCAGCAGCCAGACGGCCAGGATGATCACCAGGGCCAGGCCGAGGAGCATGACCAGCCCTCCGCCGAGCGGCGACATCATCTGGTAGCCCCCTCCGGGGCCGAAACCAGGGCCGGAGCCAGGACCATACTGGGCGAACAGACGGAGGCAGTCGAGGGAGTCCGCGCGCATGATGTACCTCCAGGGCATGAACGGACGTCGGATCTCCGCCCACGCTTCCGGATGGGGCGCGGGACGGTCTTGCGATCCTATCATACATCATCCGGCCGCCGGGTGCAGCAGGCGGTTCGGAGAAAAACACGTCTCCCGCGCGGTGCTCAGGGCACGAGCAGAATGTGCAGGTCGCAGACGTTGGTCATGGTCGGCCCGGTCTTGAACAGCCCGTCGATGCGTTCGAAGAAGTGATAGGAGTCGTTGTTGCGCAGGGAGTCGGCGAGGGACAGCCCCGCGCTCTTGGCTCGTTCCAGGATGTCGGTGGAGGCGAAGGCCCCGGCCGCGTCCGTGGGACCGTCGCTGCCGTCGGTGGAGGCCGAAAGAAAGTGGATGCCCCGGCCGCGTTCCTCGTCCAGGTCCATCTGGGCCAGGAAGGCCAGGGCCATCTCCTGGTTGCGGCCGCCCTTGCCCTCGCCGAAGAGCGTGACCACGGTCTCGCCGCCCAGGATGACGCAGGCCGGACGCTTCACGAGCATTTCCCGGCGACGCACGTCCTGGGCGATGCCGGAGATGAACTTGGCGGCCTCGCGGGCCTCGCCGGTGAGCATGCAGGTCAGGGGAGCCACGTTGTAGCCCAGGGAGGCGGCGGTTTCGCAGGCCGCCAGCATGGCTGCGTGGTTCGTGCCGATGAGGATGTTTCGGGCCAGATCCAGGGCCGGGTCGCCGAGTTTCACCGTGTCCGGGATGCGCCCGGCCAAGCCCAGGCGCAGGACGTGCATGATCTTGGGCGAGACGCGCGCGTCCAGGCCGTACTTGTCGATGACCGCCGCGGCCTGGGCGAAGGTGGAGCGGTCGTGGGCGGTGATGCCCGAGGCGATGGTGTCCAGGTGGTCGCCGACCACGTCGGAGAGGATGAAGTTGCAGCTTCGAGCCGGGAACAGACGCTGGAGCAGGCGGCCGCCCTTGAGGCCTGAGAGGTGTTTGCGCAGGCAGTTGATCTCCCCGATGTCCGCGCCGCAGGCCAGAAGTTCGCGGGTGGCCTGCTGCTTGTCCGCCAGGGTCAGGGCGATGCGCTCCCCGTCCACCTCGATCTCCAAGGGCGAGGGCAGGAGCGCCGAGCCGCCGCCGGAGATGAGCGCGAGCACCAGGGTGTCGGCCCCGGCCTGGTCGGCCAGGTCGGCGATCTTGCGGGCCGCGCGCACGCCGTTCTCGTCGGGCACGGGATGCCCGGCCTCCAGCACCTCGATGCGCTCCAGGGGCTCGGCGTGGCCGTACTTGGTCACGATGCAGCCGCCGGAAACCCGGTCGCCGAGGATGTCCTCGATGGCCCGCCCCATGCGCGCCGAAGCCTTGCCCGCCCCTAGAACCAGGACGCGCCGGAAGGTCGAAAGGTCGATCTCGTGGCGTTCGTTCTCCATATCCACCAGGAGCCGGTCGTCCGCCAGGCGTACGTGGTCGAGCAGCATGCGGTAGGGATCGATGCGCTGGAGCGCGGCGGAAAATATTTGGCGCAGGTGGTCGCGAATGATCTGCTCGGGCATGGACCGGTCTCCTTGGACTGGGGCTGTCATTTCGGGCGCGCGGTGTACGCCGTCTCGAGGGCCGCGCGTGCCCGGGCCAGATTCTGGCGCAGCATGGGCAGATCCACAAGGGCCAGGGCCTGCTCGAAGGTCCGGGCGGCGGCCTTGGGATCGTTCAAGTGGTTCAACTGGATGCCGCCGATGTTGTTCAGGGCCACGAAGTCGCTCGGATCGGCCAGGGCGGCCTGTTGGAAGGCGGCCAGGGCGGCCTGGACGTCCCGGGTCGCGAGCAGGGCGTTGCCGTCCTGAAAATGTGCATGCCCTTTCATGGCCCTCCCGTAGGCTCCGGCATCAATGCAGATGCGGCGGCGCAGTTCGAGCAGGGCGCGGTTGGGGCAGTCGGGATGTGCGAGGGCGTCCGCGACGCGGCGCAAGGCCTTTTCGCGGTCGCCGGAAAGATAGGCCGCGTCGGCCAGGGCCTGGAGCCGTGAAGGCGTGACTCCGTACAGCTCCAGTTCACGGGCGAAGAGGCGCTCGGCCCCGGCGAGGTCGCCCAGGGCCATGCGCACTAGACCCAGGTTGCGCAGGGCGCGCTGGCTTTCGCCCTCGGCGCGCGCGATGGCCTGGAAATGCCGCTCGGCGCGGGGGTAGTCCCCGGTCATGTAGGCGTTCAGACCCAAGCGTTGGCGGATGGCCAGGAAAAGCGAGCGCATCGTCGTATCCTTGATGCCGGGCGGCCCGTCCGCCGACGGGCCGCCCGGAGTTTTCCTCAGACGAACAGGGACAGCAGCAGACAGCCCAGGAAGGCGGCCACACCCACCACGGCCGTGGCCGAGGTGTAGATCTTGTAGGCCACGTCCACCGGGATGTTGGCGAACTGGGAGACGACCCAGAAGTAGGAGTCGTTGGCGTGGGACACGACCATGGAGCCCGCGCCGATGGTCACGGCGGTCAGGGCCGGATTCAGCCCCAGGGCGGTCATGAGCGGGGCCATGATGGCCGAGGTGGTGATGATCGCCACCGTGGACGAGCCCTGGGCGGTCTTCAAAGCCGCCGAGATGAGGAAGGGCAGGAGGATGCCCAGGTTCATCCCGGCCATGTTGTCGGCGATGAAGGCCTTCATGGGCGAGGCGGCCAGAACCTTGCCGAAGGAGCCGCCGGCCGCTGTGATGGCCAGGATGATGGCCGCGTCCTTGATGCCCTGCCCCATCCATTTGTCCACGGCCGTGCCCAGGTTCTTGTCGGGAACGAGCAGCAGGCTGGCCAGCACGCCGAGCATGAGGGCCGTCACGGGGTCGCCGAAGAAGTTCAGCGAGGCGGCCAGGGCGCCGGAGCCGAAGGGCTTGGACGGGAATCCGGCCAGGGACTTGAGCAGGATGAGCACGATGGGCAGAAGCAGCGGCAGGAAGCTCAGAAAGGCGCCGGGCAGCCGCTCGTGGTTCTTGATCAGGTCGGAATAGGTCTCCTCGACCCCGGCGGAGATGACGTACTTGCGGCCCGCGAACTTGGCCCAGGCGAGCCCCACCAGGGACGCGGGCAGGGAGACGATGAGGCCGTAGAGGATGACCATGCCCACGTCGGCGTTCAGGGTGCCCGCGGCGGCCAGGGGGCCGGGGGTGGGCGGAACCATGGTGTGGGTGGCGTAGAGGCCGGTGGCCAGGGCCACTCCCATGACCGACATGGAGGTGCCGCTCTCGGCCGAGAGCGCCTTGTTCAGCGGACTCATGATCACATAGCCGGAGTCGCAGAAGACCGGGATGGAGACGACATAGCCGGCCATATTCATGGCCAGAGGAGCCCGGTTCTTGCCGACCAGGCCGAGAATGGCCCGGGTCATGACCAGGGCCGCGCCGGTCTTTTCCAGGATGTAGCCCATGATCGTTCCGGCGATGATCACGATGCCGATGCTGGCCAGGGTGCCGCCGAAGCCGTCGCGAACGGCCTTGACCACGTCCAGGGCGGGCATGCCGATGGCCAGACCGTAAAGGAAGGCCACGCCGATGAGAACAACGAAGGCGTTGACCTTCCAGCGTCCCGTGGCCAGGATGATGAGCGCCACGGCCACGAGCAGGAAAATCAAGGCAAGCGAACCCGATACCATGTCCGTACCCCCTCTGGGTTACGATGTGTGAAACGAATGATCCCTCGCTCCGAGCCTTCCCGTCTCTGTCGCCCGAATTCCTTCCCCGCCGGGATCTTTTAATGCATTTCAACAAAATCACCCTGGCGAGGCGGGGGCGAATGACCTGGAGAAGGGAAGACTGATGCTCTCCAATTTCAAAATGGCGTGACAATTTCAATTGGAAAGATCGACAAAACCGGGTAGGCGGAGGTGACTCTTTTTTGTGCATTTGCACAAAGAATAATGGAGGCCGTATGCTCATCCCGGATGAATTGGCCCAACGCATCGTGGACACGGCTCAAGGGCTCATCCACCGCAACGTGAACATCATGAACCGCGAGGGCATCATCATCGGCACGGCCCAGGTGCAGCGGCGCGGCACCTTCCACAAGGGGGCCCGGGACGTTATCGCCCTTGGGCGGGCCGTGGAGATCAACGAGGGGCAAACCGGTCTGTATCCCGGGTCGCGGCCGGGTGTGAATCTGCCCCTGGTGTTGGACGACCGGATCATCGGGGTCATCGGTGTGACCGGCGACTCCGAGGAGGTGCGCGGCACGGCGCGGCTGATCAAAATGATCACCGAACTCTTTCTGGAGCGGGAACTGTTGCAGAACCTCGCTCTGCAGCGTCTGAAGAACACCGAATCCTTGGTTGAATTGCTGCTTGGCCGAAACGTGGGCGAGAACCTCGGCCGCCTGCGCCGGGCGGCCAAGCCCCTGGGCTTCGATCTGGAACTGCCGCGCTGCGTGGCCGTGGCCGACGTCTCGGGGCTGCTCTCGGGTTTTGTCGAACGCTACGGCAGCTCGGAGCTCATCCAGGAGCGCTCTGCCGAGGCGGTCCTGCAGCACTTGAACGGGGCCGCGTTGCTGAGCGACCAAGACGCGGCCGTGATCCTCAACGGTCGTTTGCTTTGCCTCAAGGCGCTCGGCCCCGGCGACCCGACCACGGCAAGCCTGGACTGGCTCCGGGAGCTGGCCGCGTCCCTGGTGAAGTGGACCGGGAGCCGCGTACCCGGCGGTATCGGGGCTTTGGGCGAACGGCTTGAGGATTACGCCCATTCTTACGGACAGGCGGAATACTGCCTTCAGTGAGCTGGCGGGTCGCGTCCTTGCCGTTCGATCTATGAGCGGGAACTGGCCGTGGGCTACGTGTTGCGAGAGGCGGTGTCCGGCCCGGCGGCGTTGGTTCTCAGGCCGTTGTTCCAGAGCTTGGACGCGACGATCAGGCGCAAGCCCGCGTTGGCCGAAACGGCCCGGACCCTGCTGGCTCACGGCCAGGACAGCGAGGCCGCCGCCGAGGCCCTGGGGGTGCACCGCAACACCCTGGCCTACCGCCTGGCCCGCTTCCGCGAGGCCACTGGGCTCGATCCCCTGCGTCGCCCGGACGATGCCCTGGCCCTGCGCCTGGCCTTCGCCCGCGAGGCGGCCGGGAACGGTTGAGGACGGCTGGGAATATACACAAAGAAAAAGGGCCGGTCAGCTCATGGCTGACCGGCCCCGGGGCAAGGTCTTCATGGTCGGGATGAGAGGATTTGAACCTCCGACCCCTTGAACCACATTCAATTCATATAAGCTTCACCTATTTTCACGCTGTGCAACTTTTACGTTGACATTCCTACACTTGATTCATAGTGTACTTCACATGACCTCACGAAGAAGGCCCCATTTTCACGCCTTTTTGGGGGAGAGATGGGGGAGAAGATCGGTTTTTGAGTAGGTCGGGAGGCGTTGGCTATGTCGGTGAAGTGGCAGACGGCGGCGAGGGGCATCCGGTTCTATGAGCACGCAACCCGTAAGTACGGGCTCCGCCCTGACCGCTATTTCTCCATCCGCTACCGGGTGAACGGCCTACGTATCGAGGAAGGGCTAGGCTGGGAGTCCGAGCACCGAGACATGGGGCAATCCATGTTGGAGTACGCCCACGAGCAGCTAGTTGCACTGCGCAAGGCCGCCAGGACAGGGGAAGGGGAGCGGACCCTGGCGGATCGCCGCGCCAAAGCCGAGGCCAAGCGCAAAACCGAAGAAGAGGCCCGCAAGCTGGCCGAACGAGCCGCCGTTACTGCCGGGGAGTTCTGGGCGAAAAATTACTGGCCGGTTCAGAGTGCCAAGTCGCCTGGAGCCCGCACGGCAGAGCAGGCCCTTTGGCGGAAGTGGCTGGCTCCGACCCTGGCCGAAAAGCCCCTGGCCCGTGTTGCGGCTTTCGACATGGAGAAGGTCAAGGCCGCCATGCTCCGGGCAGGAAAGGCCCCGGCCACGATCAAATACGCTTTCGCCGTGTTCGGGCAGGTCTGGACCCTGGCCGTCCGCGACGGGTACGTGTCCGGCCCGTGCCCGGCAAAGTTGGTGACGTTGCCCAAGCGTGACAACCGGCGGCAACGCTACCTGACCCCGGATGAGGCGCGGGAACTCCTGGACGCGCTTAGACCCCGCTCTATCCTGGCCCACGACATGGCCCTCATGGCCCTAGATTGTGGCCTGCGCTTCGGGGAAATCGCGGCCCTCACTTGGCACGACTGCGATTTTGAGCGCGCGCAACTTTTCATCCGTGACCCCAAGGCCCGCGTAAACCGCGTGGCCTACATGACCCAGCGGGTCCGCACCATGTTAGCCAACCGCCGTAAGGCCGCGCCCGGCCCGCTGGTGTTCACTGACCGCACCGGGGACAGGGTGAAGCGGATTTCCAACGTGTTCCGCCGCGTTGCCGATGAACTCTTCAACCAAGATGTTGCCGATCCCCGGCAGGCCGTGTGCTTCCATACGCTACGCCATACATTCGCAAGCTGGCTTGTGGAGTCGGGAACCAGTTTGTACGTCGTCAAGGAACTCATGGGCCACGCTGATTTCAGCATGACCCAGCGCTATAGCCATTTGAGCCCGGAAGGTCTTCGCGCTGCCGTGAACGTGCTGGAGCAGCGGGCTAATGAGAAGCGCGAACCCGGGGTCATCAAGGTTGTTTTTGACGTGGGCTGATGCGCCATAGTGGCGCTTGCCAATAGAACGGCCCGGCCGGGGTGGTTGCAGCACCCCGGAGGGCCTGACCAAAACCCGAAAACGGAGGTTTCGAGAAATGGCTGACACGAACGTGGCCGAGATCGGCGGCAATGGCAAGAGGTTCCAAGTCCCTGAATGCTTCACGGCCTTCAACATGTGGATTGTGTACGGCAAAGACTTTTCAAACCCGTACAGCGATCTAATTGAACTCCTGCCTGCTTATCAGTTCGTGGCAAAAGCGATTGACCGCGAGATTGCGGATAGCGACGACCTCGCCATCGGCGCGGGGCGCATCCTCACGGAGCTTAACAAGCGGCTCCATGCCATCGCCAACGAGACGGAAACTCTGCAATACCCTGGGGAGGCCCCCGATGCCTGAAATCACCCCCACCCAGAAGGTCGCCATCGACGTGCAGAACGCCCTGGACACCATCAAGTTCTTGGCGGAGGCCTTAGACCCTGAGGACGGCGGCCTGTCGGAAAGCCTCCCCATGTATGGCCGCCGGGCTGTGGCGGCCATACTCAAAGGATGCGAAGAGAAGCTGAAACCTGTTCTTGAGCTTATATAACGATCTCGGCCCCCAGGGCCTAGCCGTGGCCTCATGAACCACGGCGAAAAGCCACCTGCCCCTAGCGGCCTGGCCCTGGACGTTTTGAGGGGAGCAAGAGGGGAATACAATGGAGCCCAAAGTAGCATTCGCGCTTTTGCTTACCGTGCTCTACGAACGGGACAATCATCGTATTGCTGCAATCCTTCGCAAACATCAAACGGAATTGCCGCCTGAAGCTTTTGGGGCGCTTGCTGATTACTTTGAAGGCAAAATCAAGCGCAGGGCTGGCCGCAAAACCCAAATGACACTATCCCTAGCGCAAGAGTATGGACGCCTCCGGGCAACATGCGCAACGGTAGCCGAAGCGAAAGCTGCTGCTTCACGATTCGGGGGGATCGAGGAAACTGAAGGGCGGACCCTTGCGCAGTACATGAGAACTCCGTGGTTCCGTGAGGCCGTAGAGCGCAAGGAAGCCCTTTGCCGAGCATGGGCCGAGACGACAGAGAAGATTGAAGCCGGTGGGCCAGAAGCAAGTCGTGAGTGGATTGAGAATTGCTTGCGGTCCTACGTGACCCGCGCCCGGGAAATCGACCCGGATCAGCTTCATTATACTTGGCTCACTCTGCCATCTGGGGAGTGCATAACCATAACTGATTGAAATGAATTGAACTGAAAAAATACCCTCCGTAATTTCTTCATCTATCTTCCAGTTAATCCAGCGCGCTAGTCTCACCCCATAGCCCACGACAAAACGTGGGCAAGGAGTGAACTATGGATCAGGAGCAGATTTCCGAACTGGAGCGGAGCTTGCCGCCCATCGTCGCCAGGACTGCGGTGCCCGTCCTGACCGGCGGCCTCATTTCCGCCGGACGCCTCGCCAATCTCGACAGCATGGGCCAGGGGCCGCGCCGGATTCCTGGTCGTAAGGCCGGATACACCCGCGCCGACTTCATCGCCTGGTTGGCCGCACGGGGCGAACGGCAGGCCGCCTAGCATGACCCCTCGAAAAGCGAAACCCCGCCGGGCGAGGGCGGGGCTCCTGAAAACTGCGGCCTGGCTGAGGCGCGACATGCGGGTTGACAATACCCGAAGCCGCCGCCTTAGTCAAGTGCCAAGGGGCGCGTGATGGGCTTCCGCTGGATTGCTCCCACCTGTGACCGCCACTTCCGTACATTGGATCGGGGTGTTGTGGCCGTAGACAACGGCGGGGACTTGTACCCTAGCACGTGGGCTGCCCTGACCCGCGCCGCCAAAGCCGTGTACCCTGTGCTCTTGCGCCACGCCGATGACCACGGGGTCTGTTTCCCGGCCGAAGACCGGCTTGCCGCCATGAGTGGCTTGACCCGCAAAGGGGTCCGCGCCGGGGTGCTTGAGCTTGAAATGGCCGGGCTCCTGTCCACCAAGAAAGTCACCACGCGCAACGGCCGCCGGGCCAAGCTCTACAACCTCCTGAATGACTGCACTTCGCCGGAGGGCATATGCATGCCGAGCATATTCATCGACGGGGGCTTGTGGTCTGATCTGACGCCCACCGGCAAGGCCCTGGCCGTGGCCTTCCGATATTTTGCCAAGCCCCGCCCCGACCTGGACCCCGATGAAGAGGGATGGTTGGAGGGTGACGATTTCACCGAGTACTTGAACAGGCGCGAGTACGACATCTGCGGGGCTGAACCCTCAGTGTTGCGTGAGTTCTCCGGGGTCTGCCGTCGAATCTACCTTGCGGCTATCGAGTCCTTGCAAGCCAGCTACGTCATAGAGCCCCACGATGAAATGCATTGGCGCGTCCTGATCTGGCCGCCGAAGATTCGGAAGGTGTCTTGGCTCAATTCTCGACTGAGCGGCGAGGTTAGATGATGGGCAACCAGTATCCCATATGCGCAACCAGTACCCAACAGAGGGTGGGCAAAAGGTACCTCCGCAACGGTTCCAAAAGTGGGCAACCAGTACCCCGTAAGGACTTTAGAAGGACTCTTAGAAGGACTCTTAAAAGGACAAGTGCGATCCTGGGGACCGGATCACACGTCCGTGTGTTGGATAGCCAATATCGCAGTTGTGAACCAGAAGAGGAAATGCGGCCATGAAGGAAGAGACGCGAGAGGCCAAAGGCAAAAGCCGGAAGCCGGACACCGAGGCCGAGGGGTTGGCTTGGTGCCTCGCTCTGCATCGGAAGATTCAGCGCAAGCGCCGTGGTCAGGGGGCGCGCCGTGCGGATCATCGTTGATAGCAGGGAGCAAGCCCCCTTCACTTTCGCACACCAGCGCTATGAGGCCCAGGTTGAAGGCGGGACCCTGAGCGTTGGGGACTATTCGCTTGCCGGGCTGATTGACCGCGTTGCCGTCGAGCGCAAGAGCCTTCCCGACTTGGTGGCCTGCCTTGGCCGGGAGCGGGAACGGTTCGAGCGCGAGTTGCAGCGGGCCGCCGCCCTGGACGCCTTCATGGTGGCCGTGGAAGCATCATGGGGTGAGCTGGCCCAAGGGAACTACCGGAGCCAGTTGAACCCTCACGCGGCCTGTCAAAGCGTCCTCGCCTTCCAGGCCCGCTACCGCATCCCCTTCCTTTTTGCCGGGAGCCGGGCCGCCGCCGAATATGCCGCCTGGGGTTTTCTCCGGCAGTACCTTGAGGGGGCAAGGAAGCGTCTCCAAGCCGTTGTGAAGGCCCACGGCGATGCGGAGTTCATCCCAGGGTGCCAGGACGCGGCGTAGGGCCGTTTCTGCGCGAATCACGCACAGATAGACAGGAGTTTTTGCATGGAAAGAACGCCAGCAACCAAGGCCGCCAAAGGGAAAGCCTCCCAGGCCCCCCGGCTACTGCCAAAGCGGCGGCTGAAAACCGCCCAAGACTTGCGCGTGTTCTTGGCCGACGTGACCAACCGCGCAAACCGGGGCGAACTGGACCCGGGGCTTGCCCGCTGTCTCGGCTACCTTGGCCAAGTGCTGGCCGGGATCATCAGCACAAGCGACCTGGAAAAGCGCCTGGAGGCCCTGGAGGCCGCCCAGCAAAAGGAGAAAACTCGATGAGCATCAAGACCCGCCTTGCCCGGCTTGAGCAGGACGCCGAAGACCGCCGCCCCATCGCGCCCGTGATCGTGGCTATCGAACACCTTGACGGCTCGGTGAGCTTCGACGGCAAGACCTATGCTTCCCAGGCCGAGGCCCGCGCCGCCTGCCCCCACGAAATGCTTGTGGCCCAAGTGGCGGATTGCCGCCGCCAGGAGGTGCCCCTTGACGCTGCGTAGCCGTCTCGGCCGCCTCGAAGCCGCTTGCGTGGATCGGCAGGTTCCGCGCACGTGGATCGCCCCCACCGATAATGCCGAAGTCTACGAGGTGCGGGCCGGGGGGCAGACATTCCGCCGCCTGCCCGGGGAGAGTTGGCCGGACCTCAAGGGCCGTGCCGAAGCCGCGACCACCTGCCCGCTTCTGGTAGCCGTCTCGAAAGAATGGGAAACACTTTAACCATCGGGAATATAAGTAGAAAAGACATGCTCAAGATCGAACGAAACAGCACCGGCCCCGTCGCCGTCATCACGGCCCCGGGTGTGAAGGTGGCCCAGCCCCTCCGGGACGCCCCCGAGCGCGACATGGAGCGGACCACCAAGGCCACCGGCCCCTCCCCCTTCGGGAGCATCGCCAGTTCCGGCCTGGGGTTGCCCGAGGGCATGGATTGGCAGTTAGGGCAGATCGTCGCCAACGACAGCCAGCTTGAGCGCAAGGCCCTGGTCCCGACTTATGCCGCGTGGACGACAGGCATCCTGGCGGACGTGGCTCCCGGCGTCCAGGCCGCCCTGGCCGTGGCCCGCAACCGCGACCTCAAGGACTCCGTGCGCGAGGCCCGGACGCTGGAAAAGCTCGCTCCCGCCCTGGAAAAGCTCCCGTTTGCCATTGAGAAGGGCCTTGCGCCGCTTCTGGAGCAGGCCGAGCAGTTGACCGGCCTTGCCGTGGCTGCCCTCCTGCCTGAGCCCATCGAGGGGCACGGGCTCATGGTGCGGGAACTGCGGGCTGGTGAAATCCGCCGCCGCGCCCTGGAGATGCCCGAGAACGAGCGCCCCCGCTTTGCCCTGGCCCTCGCGGGCCGTGGTCTGGTGGACGCGCTCCATGCCCTGGACGATGACCCCGGCGGGGTCGGGCTGGTGGCCGAGGAACCCATGCGCCGGGCGCGGGAGGTGCTCATGCGCAAGATCGGCGGGGCCGGATTCCTGGAAGCGTGGCGCGACTCCATCCGTTTTGCCGAGGTGGCCGCCGCCTACGGTGACGCCATCGCCGGGCAGATCATGAGCGCCATGCCCATTCCCAAGCGCGAGAAGGCCCCCACGGACCTCCTGGCCAGCGTCAAGACCATCGTTGCCGGGCACGCTGACCGCGCCCGGTTGAACCCCTGGAACTAGCCCAACCGCAAAGGAGAATTACCATGACCTACGCTGAACGCGCCGCCCTGCTGACCGCCCGCCAGGAAGCCCTGGAGCACTTCGGCCTGAGCACCAACATCGACCTGAGCCGCGCCCCCCTGGCCGAGCATCGCAAGGCGTATCGGACGCTGCTCCTGGCCCAAGACATCCGGGATCATGGCTCGATTCAGGGTGAAACCTTGATGAGCATGTTGCCCCCGGCCGAGGCTGACGAAATTGCCCTGGCCGCTGAGTGGGCCGTCGAAGAGTAATCGGGAGCGCCCGCCGGGTTCCCGATGCCCGGCGGTGTTCGGGGGCTGGCCGAGAGGCTGGCCCCTCTTTTTTTGTCCTGGAGGTTGCGAGGCATTTTCACACTGCTTAACGCACCAGCGGGGGAGAGGCGGGGGAGAGAATGGCGACTTTCGGGGAAGAGGGAAAGAGAAGGGGGCTACGGTTTTTGCCGTAACCCCCTTCGGGTCCAAGTCTTTTTAATGGTCGGGATGAGAGGATTTGAACCTCCGACCCCTTGAACCCCATTCAAGTGCGCTTCCAGGCTGCGCTACATCCCGACATCGTCGCGAGGGAAGGTTGATACCCTTCGCCCCGTGGATTGTCAAC
>Ga0228535_1001063_pt1 | contig 52603 bp, 44 predicted proteins | sample SJ1metagenome_FD_168457 | JGI IMG/M metagenome (GOLD analysis project Ga0228535, IMG submission 168457) | Enriched culture of PCE-dechlorinating microbial communities from Ithaca, New York, USA - SJ1 | ecosystem: Engineered > Modeled > Simulated communities (microbial... > Unclassified | place... | reverse complement strand
CTGAACCATTTTGAAGTTCTACAGGACTTGTTTTCGGGAAAGGACATTTCAGGCCAGTTCTGCTTGGTGTAGACCACTTCTTGTACTCAAAACACCTGAGTACTTACAAGTTGTCAAGAAAAAAAATACATCGGGGCGAAAGGACTCGAACCTTCGATATCCTGCTCCCAAAGCAGGTGCCCTAGCCACTGGGCTACGCCCCGAAACTTTCTGGAGTATACGCACTTGAGAAGCAAAGCGTCAAGGGGTACCATGGAAGGCCTATGGACAAGAAACAACGCATGCAAGAGATATATACCATCCTGGACACCCTGCTTCCCAAAGACATCCAGTTCTTGGACCAACGTGATCCCTTCCGCTTTTTGATCAGTGTCATCCTCTCGGCCCAGACGACCGACAGGATTGTGAATGTGGTGGTAAAGGACCTGTTTGCCAAGTACCCGGACAAGCAGGCCCTCTCCGATGCCGCCTTGGAGGATGTTGAAGCCATCATCTACCCAACCGGTTATTACCGCAATAAAGCCAAGAACATCGTTGCTTGTGCAAAGGCATTGCGTGATCGCGAGCTTCCTGACACCATGGAAGAGCTGGTCAAGCTGCCCGGGGTGGGGCGCAAAACAGCCAGTTGCGTATTGGGGGATATCTATAAAAAGAGTGCCATCATCGTCGATACCCACTTCTCACGGGTTGTCAACCGATTGAATTTGGTTGACACCAAGGATCCTGAGAAAGTAGAGCGGGAAGTTGCATCGCTCTTGGAAGAGAGCAAGCACTACCGCTTCTCCATGACGGCAAACCTGTTTGGAAGAACCGTCTGCCACGCCAGGAAGCCTGAGTGTGAAAACTGCCCGCTCAGCTCTCTCTGTCCGAGTCGAGATGCCTTTCTGAAAACACGTTCCAAAGGGTGAGGTCCTGCTTTCGTTCGACTGAGAGGATTGCCAGGCTCACGCTCTTGATCACAAAGCTTTCTTCCGGCACAGAAACCTGCTGCGTCCCGAGGTAGATGCCTGAAATCGGGTAGTCGGTGGCTAGAGCGAGCCTTAGGGGTTTGAGGATCTCAGCCTCGATCGGGAGGAAAAGCTGGCCGTGTTCGTACTTGAGCCTCCCATCGACTGAAATCGGAAGCCTAGGGCAGGGCACGTAGGGGATTTCGGATGTCGGGTCGCAAGGACCGAGGATGATGCATGGCTCGAGACAGCAAAAACTGCTTTGGCCGCTTTTCTCGAACAACTGCGTCCTCATTTTCATTACCTTGGTTCTTAGATCCTTGCCCAATCGAAGGATGTAATAGCTATCCATAACATAAGGATAGTCAAGCAAGCAAAGCTCGACAAGGGAAAAAGTATAAAAGATGAACCCTTTCTCTTTACACAAAAGCCGTTATCTGCTAATTTGGCTAAGGTTGAAGTCTCCAATGCGATAACCTTGTGGAACTGCTCACGGACAAGACGTTGCCCGTACAAGGATAGCCGTGACTTCAACAGGCCTCGGTTCGGCCAACTAATGAATTATTTGACAAGGTGGATATAGCTATGGCTCGTAGATGTGAGATTTGCGGAAAAGGAACGGTAGCCGGGAACAGTGTTCCGAGAAAAGGTCAGGCCAAGAAGCATGGTGGTGTCGGTCAGCACATCGGCGTAACCACGAAGCGCGTATTCCGCCCCAATCTCGTAACGATCAAGACTTTGGTCAACGGAGCTCCGCGCACCATTAAGATTTGCACTCGTTGCTTGAGGAGCGGAAAGGTCGAGAAGCTCGTATAACAGCACTTGTTACACCATCTCGATCGACAGAGAGCCCACTTTTGGGCTCTTTTTGTATATTCAGACAACACATTTGTTCAGTGAGTTGTTCATTATCTTGAAATGGGGGTCGTTGCAATGGGCAGTATTCGAGTACATGCGGTAGAGAGTTCCAACCTGGTATCGAAAGAGGGCTGTGAGAAGCTTGTTCGGATTTTCCGCCATGCCAAGGAAACGCATCAGGTTTTTGTGTTGGCGCCCCTTCGCGATACAGAGTTCGAACTTGCAAGCCTCCTGGCCTGTGCAAAGGAACATGATGAACGACTGTGGTCGATGCAGGAGCAACGCTTCTCCAGTTGGACGGAGCTGGTGGAAACCATCCTGACGGTCCCCGCTGGAAGAAACGTGCTGGAACGCATCAAGCATGGCTTTGCCGATATTGAGGATATCCTGCGCTCCGTATGGTTGGTGGAGGAGGTATCATCGGGTGTGCAACGCTACCTTGAGAAACTCTGCGACAGCTGGATAGCTGACCTTCTCTGCCATTATGCAACCACACAAGGCATTGCTGCCGACTTGGTGGAATATTCGGCGCTTGCTGTCGGATCCGCACCATCGAAGCGGTTGCTTGTTGTATACGGCCAGCTCCCCCAGCCCGAAGGCAGCATGCAGCGGGACGGCAGAAGCGAATATGCAGCATCGCAACTTGCCGGCATTCTCAAAGCAGAAGGGGTGACGTTCTGGAACAACACATCCCTGTTGAAAAATGCAGACAGCAACGAAGTTCCTTCGGCATTGGTGATTCGTTCACTGTCCTATTCCGAAGCGACCGAGCTCTCCTTCTTCGGTGCCCCGGTCATTCATCCACAGGCACTTCTGCCTGCCATCAATGAATCCATCAATGTACAGCTGCGTTGGTGGGGTGATGAAAACGATGAGGGAACCATCATCAGCAAGGATGGGAATGGTGAACAACTCAATAAGGTGAAAGGGTTTTCCATCATTCACGACATCGCCCTGATAAACGTGGAGGGGGCGGGCATGAGCGGAGTCATCGGCATCGCAAGCCGGTTGTTCACCGCCATGCGTGAAGCCTCCATCTCCGTTATCCTCATCAGCCAGGCAAGCAGTGAGTACTCCATCTGTTTTGCAGTACCTGCAAGCCAGATGGAAAGAGCCTGTACAGTTGCAAGAGAAGCCTTCTCCCACGAGCTGGACGAACATCTGATCCAAAGCATTGAAGGCGAGTCGGGCTTGGCCATCCTTGCCGCCGTCGGCAAGCAGATGACCGGCCAGGCAGGAATCGCCGGCAAGTTTTTCTCTTCTTTGGGAAGGGCATCCGTCAATGTGATAGCAATCGCACAAGGATCGAGCGAAACCAATATCAGTGCAGTAATCAAGGGAAGTGACTCCAAGAAAGCCCTGAGGGCCTTGCATGCACGTTTCTTCCTCTCCAAGCAGGCTCTCTCTGTTGGCTTGATCGGTCCCGGCAACATCGGCAGCACCCTGCTGGAGCAGATTGAATCTGAAAGCCAGCGGTTGAAAGAGCAATTCGGAGTCGACATCCATATCCGCGGGATTGCCAACTCCAAGAAAATGGTGCTCGATCAGGATGGAATCGATCCCGGTGAGTGGAAAACACGATTTGAGCAGGAAGCCGTGCCCTTGGATCTGGATCTCTTCGTCCGCCACATCGGGGCAACGTATTTCCCGCACTCCTTGATCATCGACTGCACAACCAGCAGCCAGCTTGCCCAGCAGTACGACAATTGGCTTGAGATGGGGATTCATGTCATCACACCCAACAAGAAAGCCGGCACAGCCCCCATGGCATATTACAACAAGCTCTTCGACACCTGCCTGAGGACAGGACGTCGTTTCTTGTACGAAACCACCGTCGGTGCAGGGCTTCCGGTAATCTGCACCCTCAAGGACCTTGTCCAGACAGGAGACAGGATTCACCGCATCGAAGGAATCGTCAGCGGAACCCTGGCTTGGTTGTTCTCAACCTATGACGGAACGGTCCCCTTCAGTACGCTGGTCCGGAAAGCCAAGGAGATGGGGTACACCGAACCCGATCCCCGTGACGACCTCTCGGGCATGGATGTCGGGCGGAAGACGGTCATTCTTGCCCGTGAGATGGGCTACGAGGTTGAGGTTCAGGACATCCCGATCCAAAGCCTGGTTCCCGCCGGTATGGATTCACTCACCATCGAGGCTTTCATGCAGAACCTGGAAGTGCTGGATCCCCATATCGAACAGGCTTACCGCGACGCAGAGCGAAAAGGTGAGAAGTTGCGCTACGTAGGAATCGTCGATGAGCAGGGAGCCTGCAGTGCATCACTGGCCAGCTTCGGATCGGATCATCCCTTCGCCCAGGCCAGGGGAACCGATAATGTAATCTGCTTCACGACAGACCGGTATTTGAACCAGCCTTTGGTGATCAAGGGACCGGGAGCCGGCAGGGAAGTGACTGCCGGCGGTGTATTTTCAGATATGCTTCGTCTTGCAGCGTATCTCGGAGCAAGGATTTAGGAGGTAGGAACATGAAATTTGTATCAACTCGCGGCAAAGCGCCGGCAGTCAGTGCCAGCCAGGCGATTATGCAGGGGCTGGCTCCCGATGGGGGACTCTATGTTCCCGAGTCGTTTCCTTCCTTGGGAAACCTCGCAATACATGAGATCTCCAGCTACCCCGAACTTGCCTTCGAGGTTCTCGCACCCTTTTTCGAGGATGATCCCCTGAAGGAAGACCTTGCAGAAATCTGTATGGATGCTTTCAACTTTCCAGTCCCCTTGGTCACCCTCAAGGACCAGGATGCAGTACTTGAGCTTTTTCACGGACCTACTGCTGCGTTCAAGGACTTCGGTGCAAGATTTCTTGCAGCATGCATGGAACGCATGCTGGCCAAAGAGCAGCGCAAACTGACCATTTTGGTAGCAACCAGCGGTGATACCGGAGGTGCTGTGGCCGCAGCATTCGCCAACCGCAAAGGCATCGAAGTAAAAGTATTGTACCCCAAGGGGAGAGTGAGCGGCCGTCAACAGCAGCAGCTCACCTGCTGGGGGGCCAACATCCAAGCCTATGAAGTTGATGGATCTTTTGATGATTGCCAGAAAATGGTCAAGGATGCTTTCATGGACCAGACCGTTTCCCGGCAATGGGGACTGTCCAGTGCAAACTCCATCAACCTGGGACGGCTGCTGCCCCAAAGCGTGTACTACGTCTTTGCCTCCCATCTCTACACCCAAGCCTTCGGCAAGCGGCCGATCTTCATTATTCCCAGCGGGAATGTCGGCAACAGCTGCGCCGCCTTCTGGGCGCTTACAATGGGCTCTCCCATCGAGCGGATAGTACTTTCGGTGAATGAGAACAAGACAATTCCAGAATTCCTCACAAGTGGAATCTACCAAACCCGTCCTTCGGTGCAAACCCTTGCGAATGCCATGGATGTTGGGGCTCCCAGCAACATGGAACGGCTCTTCAACCTCTATCCCGATACGGATACTATTAAAAGCATGCTCAGTGCTTACTCTGTGGATGATCGGACCATACAGGCAACCATCAAGGAAGTATATGGGGAGCTTGGCTACATTCTCTGCCCCCATACCGCCACCGCAGAGCGGGTCAGACGCGACCACTTTGCCGGCCAGCCGACGATCGTGGTATCGACAGCCCACCCCGCCAAGTTTGAACAGGTGGTCGAACCATTGATAGGCACGACGGTGGAAGTTCCCCAAAACCTTGCAACGTTGCTCGATAAGCCATCAAGCTTCAAGGCGATTCCAAGCGATTATCGGCTCTTGTTCTCTTGAAAAAGAGCGAGGGCGGCTTTCGCTGCCCTGACTGCAATCCCCTCCATGCTACTTGTTGAACACCCCCTTGACCGTCAGGGTGGTGGCACGTGCATCATCTGCGTTGTCGACAAGCGAATCATGGAAACCGACATCGAGGTTTGCGGATGCCGTAATGAGGCCCAGTCGCTTCTCAAGGGCAAACAAACCCGTGACCTTATATGCCTCAAGTGAAGACCTGAACGCTTGGTCGAACGAAGCAGTAAAGCTTATTGTGTCGAAGAACGTCTCTTTCATACCGAACTAGGCATCATATCCGAAGGAGGTGAGTGCATTGGATTCCGTGCTCCATGCATGGTCGAACCCCAGGGAAACCCAAGGTTCGGTACTTTAACGTCACCACCGTAGCTGATACCCCAGAGGTCCTTGTCAACAATACCGGAAACCAATCCGTTTGAAGGAAGGAAGTAATCCAGAATCGGGAAGACCCCATGAACCGTGTCCAGACATCCGACATACGTACTCAAATCAGGGCAGGGCCGAAGTACGATATCTTGACCAGAAACTGGTTGTCGCTTTCTCTGTTACTCAGCAATGCAGCTGGAGGGTTTGCTCCTGACGGCAATGGGGGTGACGCTGCCCTTGCCGAAGACTGCCTCCATACCTTGGATGTAGTCTTCCAACTCGTTTTCCTGCACATAGGCTTGGATCGTACCTGCAAAACCCCCTCCATGGACTCGCACCGTTGCATCAGGGCCCAACATCGATTTCGTTATTGCAATGGCAAGGCTCAATCCCTGTTCTTCGGGAAAGAACGAGGGATAGAGATTCTGCAAAAAACAGAAGGAGCTTTCACCGCTCTGCCTGACCAGTGACAGGAAAGCATTGATGTCATCGGCAGCGAGTGCTTTCAGCATGCTCTCCACTCTCGTATTCTCCTGGAAGAAGTGCATTGCACGTAGGATGCATCGATCGTTGTTCAACGTTTTTCTCAATTCAGGCAGGGCTTGCATGAATGTGTCCTGATCAACTTCCCTCAGGTGATTGGTACCAAAATATGCTGCTACCTTGCGCATTTCAGCAGGGACTGCGGCATACGCAGGAGTAAGGTCTGCATGGTTTCCGCCGGTATCGACGATGCACAGGTGATAGCCATGCTCCGAGAAGGAGTATTGGATCGGCTCGATGACCGGCTTTTGTTCATCGGCAAAGTCGATGCCGATGATCCCCCCGTAGGCGCAGGCCATCTGGTCCATCAAGCCTGAAGGCTTGCCGAAATATACGTTCTCACTGAACTTGCCGATGATGGCCAGCTCGACAGGGGAGAGGACATCGGTATTGTACAAGTGATTGAAAATTGTTCCGCACAACACCTCAACGGCAGCTGAAGAAGAGAGCCCCGAGCCTTTCAGCACCCGGCTGGTGGTGTTGGCCTGCCATCCTCCAATGTTCAGACCACGCTTGGAAAAGGCGCAGGCAATGCCACGGACCAATGCTTCGGTGGTGTTCTTTTCACTTTCAACCACTTCAAGAACATGCAAGTCAACCTCGACAGCCGGATATCCTTCACTGATGAGGACCACCTTGTTGTCAGTACGCTTTGTCACCGCTGCGATGGTATCGAGATTGATGGTTGCAGCGAGGACGCGGCCAAGGTTGTGGTCGGTATGGTTGCCCCCGAGTTCGGTTCTTCCAGCAGTGGAGAACACTGACGGGCTCACCTGGCCGAACAGGTTTTGATGGGTCTCGATGAGGTGCCCAAATCGTCGATCCATTTCCGATTCGTCATAGGTTTGACCATACAGAGAGGGGTAGTGCTGATGCAAAAGACCTTGTTCAACAGCGTGTCTTGTAGCCATGGATATCTCCTAGTGTAGTGTGTTGCGATAGTGCACGTCGCTTTGAGAGCTGAGTTTTTGAGCAGCTTGCTCGGCCGTGATATCACGTTGGGGCATTGCCATCATCTCATATCCTACCATGAATTTCTTGACGGTGGCACTGCGAAGCAGGGGTGGGAAATAGTGCAGGTGCATGGTATGGGCGGGATAGGCCTGGCCATCGGTAGGCTTCTGATGCACACCCATGGAGTAGGGAAAGCTGGTTTGGAAGAGATTGTCGTAGCGAATGCCCAGCTGCTGCATCGTCCATGCCAAATCGGCTCTTTCTTCGCTTGCCAGATCGCTGAAACTTTGAAGATTGCGCTTGTACCCTAGAATCATTGTCTCATACGGCCACACCGCCCAAAAGGGAACGACTGCAATGAAGTGCCTGCCCTTGATAACAACCCGCTCTCCTGTCTCCATTTCATACTGGGCATAATCGAGCAGCATATGGCTCTTGTGGGTTTGGAAGTACTTCTCTTCATTGGCAAGCTCTTTGGCCGGTATGTCGGGAATGATCTCTTCGCTCCAAATCTGTGCGTGGGGATGTGGATTTGAACAACCCATGATCGCCCCGCGGTTCTCAAAGATTTGGACGTAGTTGATCATCTCGCTCTCTCCAAGCTTCTTGTACTCTTCGGTCCAAACATTCAGAACCTTCTCAATATCGGCGGTGGACATGCGTGAGAGAGTGAGGTCGTGACGGGGTGAAAAACAGACCACCCTGCATCGTCCGCGTTCGCCGTAGGCTTTGAGGAGCCCGTTCGGCCCCGTTTGCATGCGGTCATTGGGAGTGGTCGGCAACAACGATGCGAAATCATTGTCAAACACATAGACATCCTTGTACTCAGGATTGCGTTCACCGCTTGAACGCTTGTTTCCCGGGCAGAGGTAGCAGGTGCTGTCATAGCGGCTCAGTTCTTCCAAATTTGGTTTTTCGACCTGCCCGTTCCATGGTCGCTTGGTTCGGTGTGGTGAGACTTTCACCCACTCGCCGAGTAACGGATTATAGCGGTTGTGCGTATCAAATTGAATGTCCATGTGGTTTTGAATCCCTCTTGCTTTCTGTAATGTACACGTGTACACTACACCTGTGCCAGCGCTTTGTCAATGAAAAATGGAGGTGCGGATGCGAAGTACCCGCGATAGTGTAGCGGCTCTAGCCAAGGTAAGCAGTGCAACGGTTTCCCGTGTCTACAATAATCCCGACGCCGTCTCAGAGGATTTGCGGCAACGAGTTTTTGAAGCTGCGAGAATCCTTGGGTATGCACCCAACCCGCTGGCAGCAAGCCTTCGACGAAAAGGGACCGGTACCCTTGCCTTTGTTGAATTCAATAAAACGGGCAGACCGTACTATTGGGGCAGCTTTTCCAGCTTTGATTGGTTTTTCGGCAGGGCTGTACGAGGAGTCCAGAAAGTCATCGGCCAAAGCTCCTGGCAACTGCGGTTTTACAGAGTAGGCAGCCAGGAAGAGCTGAAGCTGCTAGAAAAGCAGTGTGATGGAATTCTTGCCTACGATGTCGACACACCCCAAGAGCTCTCCCTGTTCGATGGAATCACCATCCCCGCTGTGCTTTCTCACCACATCGGTGATGACGAGCAAGGCTGCATTGTACGAACAGACAACCTGTATGGAGGTGAGCTGCAAGGTCGGTATCTGAAGGAAATGGGGTGTGAAAAGCCGTTGTACATCACCGGATATGTGGAAAGTGTTGAGCCGCATGCCAAGCGATTGGAGGGCTTTTTACGTGTCTATCCACAAGCGAAGGTGATCAGCACAGCCATCGGCTCTCCTGCGAGCATTGCGTCGATACAGGACCAGGTGGAGCAGTTGCTTGCCGTCCGGAGCATCGATGCTCTTGCAGCGGTGAACGACCTCACCCTGTTTGATTTGTTGATGCGCTGTCCCATGGATCTTCCCGCGGTAGGATATGATGCCTCCCCATTTTCTTCCTTGCTTGGCAAGAGGGTGGCGAGTGTGGACATTCAAAGCGGCCGGCTCTACCAAAAGGCTACAGAGAAGCTGCTTTCCATGCTGGCAGGAAAGCAAGAAGCAAGTACCACCATCCTGCCGCGGTTGGTTAGGGATGTTCAGTGAATGTGAGCAACAGCAGCAGCTTCTTCCATGATGGAACCGTCCTTTTTTCCACAGACTTGCCCTGCTCTTGCAGCGGTTTCACGGGAAGAAACTGGCGGGGAAGCGTAGGATAGAATTTCTGAGGTATCCTTTCCGGCTCTTTTCGTTCCATACTTCAGCATTTTGTACAAGTGAAGCGTTGTCAAGAGTTCACCATAGGTTTTCAGCCTGAGATATAAACGTCTGCGAGAGCTGAAGATTCCTACCTTGCCCTCATCAAGCAGCAGGTGCAGAGCCGAGCGAATTTCCTTTTCACTCCAAGCAGACAAGACAGATGAGTAACTGTTGTACCCTTGCTTGGAGGAGAGCAACAATGCAAGCGAACTGGGACTGTAGCGAAACGGATGGCTTGCAATGCAGCCGAGCAGGGCCGCCTCTCCTTCGCGGCTTGCTTGGGCGGCATGGTTGCATACATCACAGCCGTTGCAAAAATCCACCTCCTCGCCGAGCTGTGCAAGCAGGTTCTGTCGATAACAGACGGTGGTGGAGGAGAAGAGCGAAACCAAGAACCCCGTTTGTGTGCCATCGAGCAGAACCACAGCCTTGCTCAGCCTGCCGTCACGACCGGCTCTTCCACTCTCCTGCAGATAGGCAAGGGCATCGTCGGGCACCTCCCGATGAATGACCGTCCTGATGGTGCTTTTATCTACACCCATTCCGAATGCATTTGTCGAAAAAAGCACTCCTTCCTCCTGACTGTCGAACCACGCCTCCAAACTTTTTCTCTGCGTGGTATCCAAACCGGCATGATAATATCGGCAGGGAATATCAGGGTGGGAACGAAGAAAGGCCTTGCAGGCGAAATAGGTACCCTCGCGGGTATTGCAAAAGACAATGGCAGGGCGTGCCGCCTTGTCGGCAAGCAGGGCGGAAACGGCATGGTCCTTGCTGAGGGTGCGAAAGACATGGTAGCTGATATTCGGTCTATTGCTGCTTCCCCGCACCAGGTGAGGCCTGCTTTTTATAAAGATACTCTTGTTGAGCCCTTCGATGACCGCCTGATCGGCTGTAGCGGTAAAGCAGAGGATCTGCTTGACCGGAAGGTAGGCCAAAAGCGGTCCGAGTGCGGCCAGAGCCGGCCTGAAACCCTCTCCCCAACGTACGATGGTATGAGCTTCATCGATTACCAGCAGGCTGATTCGATGACGACAGAGCTCGCCGATCACCGAAGCCTGGCCCAGGCACTCTGCATTGGTGATGACCACCCTGCATGCATTTGCGCCGAGGGAGTCAAACAACGCTCTTCGCTGCTCTTTTGTCTGTCCGCCTTGGATCGCGACACAGGCGATGCCATTTCGGCTTAAGCGCCGTACCTGGTCGTTCATAAGTGAGAGAAGGGGATACACAATAACGGTGAGTCCTTCAACCAACAGGGAAGGGAGCATGAAGCACAAGCTCTTGCCGCTGCCTGTCGGCAAGGTCACCAACAATCCTTTGTGGTCGATTTTTCGGGCATCGAGTTCCAGGATCCGTTGTATGACAATCTGCTGAAACGGTCTGAGCATGTGGATGCCGAAGACCGTTTTGGCAAGTGTGTTGATGGTGTTTTCCAGCTCCATGCCCTATAAGACGAATCGCAGCCCGATCGCTTCAGCTTCTCTCCTCGGTGCGGTCGTGAGCAGGCGGCAAAGGAGGGCTGATCGTATCGAGGTGTTTCAGTACCTCCTCGCTCAAGCGATGAGCTGGTGCATCAAGGGCGGGCTTGAGCTGTTCTGGATCAGCAGCTCCCAGGATGGGGGCGGTGACAGCCTGGTTTGCCATCACCCAAGCGATGCCAAGTGTTGCCGGGTGCATGCCCAGCTGATCGGCATAGGCGGCGAAGGAGGAACCCACCTGTTCGTAGAAAGCACCCTCATACCGGGCCTTGTACTTTGGATTCTCGACCAGGCGCCCTGTTTTCTTGCTCTCCGCCTTGCTGTATCTGCCGGTGAGAAGCCCTCCTGCGAGGGGGCTGTAGGTGATTACCCCCATCCCTTCAGCACTCGCCATGGGGAAAAGCTCCACCTCTGCCATGCGTTTGGCAAGGTTGTACATCGGTTGGATGCACTGTACGCCCACCAGATGCTTCACATCGCTTACCCGCAAGAGGCGTTCCACCTGGAAGGCGGCATAGTTGCTTACCCCGACGCTCAAAACCTTGCCATCACGGACAAAGGAGTCGAGGGTCCTCAGGACCTCCTCCTCACTGGTGGCCGGATCATAGTGATGAAGAAAGAAGACATCAACATAGTCGGTGCCAAGACGCTTCAGGCTCTGATGCAGGGAGTTCTGCAGGTTTTTTGCCGAACAACCCTTTGCATTGACATCGTCTCCCATGGCTCCATACGCTTTGGTGGTGATCACCACTTTGTCGCGCTCAGCGGCTATGAAGGAGCCCAGGTACTCTTCAGCAACACCTTTCTGATAGACATTGGCACAGTCGAAGAAGTTGATGCCCTGCTCCCTGCACATGCTGTACATCCTCTGCGATTGTTCCTTATTCGCCCGTGAGCCGAACGACATGGTGCCGAAACAAAGCTCTGATACCTTGATTCCGGTTTTCCCCAAGGATTTGTAGTTCACTGTGTACTCCTTTTTCAGGCTACTACCAGAAGACCGGCAGTCAGCGAAACCGCCAGCTTCTCCATCCGTATCGTCTCTCGTTTGAAGAGCGTCTGTTTCTTGATCATCGCTTCCAGGGCGGGGGAGGGAAACACCTCCGCCGTCCAGCGTTCGGGAATGCTCTCCATCCCATACAGGGCTGCAGCGAAGCCTCCATACAGGGCACAGACAGTTCTTGCATTTCCTCCCCGCATGACCAATGCCTTCATCCCGTCTTCGTAAGAATCGAAGGCGATGAGGGAGTGCATCACAACCAAAAGCGTTGTGAGGACAAAGGAACTTTGCTTTGTGTCATACACGGCAAGTGGTTTTTGGTTGAGAGCGGTATGCAATGCGGCAACAATGCGTTCATCCAAGCGATTGCGTTTTGCCAGACCTGCCAAGGCGCTTACAAACAGAAGGGGATCGTCATATTCCTCTTCCATAAGCAAACCGAAGCCAGAGGAAAGCAGGAGAACCGTCTGCAGGCAGAGGTCGCTGCTGCTGGTGATCTGGGTCTCAGCCTTGAGGAAATCGAGCCATTTCCTCTGGCTTTGTGTGGCTTTCAAGATCCCGTGAATGGGGCAGCGGACGAGAGCAAGGCTGTGATCGGCTTTGGATGTCTCCACTTGCAAAATTCGCCGGATATGCTCACCAGGACCATCCCCTTCCTGGATGTACTTGCGATAACTCGCTTTTACATGGTGCACATCAGCATCCTTGTTGGTGACAATGCTGAGGGCGAGCAACGTAAGCAGATCACTGACCTCGCTTGACATTCCACAGAGGGGCCGGCTTTCCTCCAGCGTGTAGACTTCCTCGATGCCGTCCGGGCACAGAGCCTCCACTTCGCTGCTTTGCATGCCGTCCGTCTGGCTGCCCATCCCGTCCCCTGTATACCATCCCGTAAGGATTGCTGTTGCGCTCTCTCTGCTGTCCATCACCTCGCTCCTGAACTCACGATATAGCAAGTTGGCAAAAAAGACGAGTGCTTTTACAACCGCTTGGCTTCAAGTTCGCTTTGAACCAGTTTGAGGTCTTCCGGTATATTGATATGTTGGGGACACAAGGGAACGCACTGACCGCACTCGGTGCAGGAAGAGGGCCGCTTGTCGCTCTCCTTCGGATTCTCCCACTGTGCACGGACCACCTCATACGAGTCGAACATACGAGCCTTGTTCCAGATGGAGAAGTTGCCAGGTATATCGACACCGAAGGGGCAGGGCATGCAGTATTTGCATCCGGTGCATCCATTTCCGACCCGGTTGCGCATCGTCTGTCCGATGAAGTCGAGGGTGGTGCGCTCTGTTTCCGTCAGCCTTCGGGGAGACTGGAAGGTCTTAAGGTTATCCCGTACCTGCTCCATGGTCGTCATCCCGCTGAGGATCACCTTCACATTCGGATGGTCGGCAACCCAGCGAAGAGCATAGGATGCACTGCTTGCGTTCTCATCCAGGTCTTTCAGTCTTGCTTCGAGGTCGGGCGGAAGGTTGGCAAGCAATCCCCCTTTGATGGGCTCCATGACAATGACAGGAATACCGAGCTTGGTGCACAGCTCGTACCCCCTGTCTCCGGCCTGTTCCTCGGTATCCAGATAGTTGTACTGCAGCTGACAGAAATCCCAGGTGCGGGAGGTGGCGATGTACTCGAAATCCTCATAGATGGAGTGGAACGAAAAGCCCAGTTGCTTGATCCTGCCGGCTTTTTGTTCCTGCTCGAGGTATGCAACCACCCCAAGGTCTACCATGCGTACATAAGCTGCCTTGTCGATGGAGTGAATGAGATAAAAGTCAACATACTCATGCTCAAGACGCCCAAGCTGTTCATTGAACAGGCGCTTTGCATCATCGAGGGTATTTACCAGCCACTGGGGAAGCTTTGTTGCCAGAAAGTATGAATCCCTCGGGTACTGCTTGAGAAACGAGCCCAGAAAGGGTTCGCTCTCCCCGTTGTGGTAGGTATATGCCGTATCATAATAGGTGACGCCGTGCTTGTACGCTTCACTGAGCATTGCGCTAGAGGCTGCCCTGTCGATGCTCCCCGTTTTTGTCAATGGCAGACGCATCGCTCCAAACCCCAGCAGGGAGATGGTGCAGCCGTTGTGTTCCCATGTTCTCGTTTCCATCGTTGACTCCTTCATTGCAAATCTCTTTCAGCATACCATAAAACTCTCCAAAAATGCGCATGGGGTGAAAGGATTTCTTGCCGGGAATGCTTTCCAAGCGTATGATGGTCATCAAGGTTAGCCGACAAAAAGGGGGGGGTATGCGCTATCGACGGAATGTAGGCTTGGCCTATGCATTCTCACTTTCACTCAGTCTCTCCTTTACGCACGGCATCTGGATGATTTTTCTTGCCAGCCAAGGCTTTTCCCTTGTGCAACTGGGCTTGCTTGAAGCGATTTTTCACGTTACCTCGTTTCTCATGGAAGTTCCCACCGGTTCGGTTGCCGATATTTGGGGAAGGAAGGCCAGTCGGATTGCAGGAAGATTGTGCTATGCCCTGAGCCTGATTTTCATGTTCCACAGCACCACGTTCCTTTTGCAGGTGGTCGCCTTCATCCTGAGTGCGTTGGGGTATAACTTGGAGTCGGGGGCGGGGGATGCCCTGCTCTATGATTCGCTTCTGCTTGACGGGGAGGAAGGGCGGTACATCAAGGTAAAGGGAAACGATGAGCTGATCAACCAGATTGGTTCGATTCTCTCCTTCCTGTTGGGAGGGTATCTGGCTTCGCTGGATTTCGGCCTTGCCTTCTATGCAACAGCTGGCTCGGCGCTCGCGGGGTTTTGCATCGCACTCTTTTTTATTGAGCCGGAACTTGAGAAAGAAGAGAAGAGAAAGAAAACCTCCGTATTCAACAATGTGCTTATCTCCCTGAAGAGCCAGATTCTTGACAGCGGCAAGGTATTCAAGAAAAAGCCGCGCATCGGCTTCTTCATTCTTTTCAGTGAGTCGTTGTTTGCCTTCATGGTCTGCTTGTTCTTCTATTTGCAGAACCACTGGACCAACTTGGGGTTCAGTCCTGCTACAATCGGTGTCGTATTCTCCCTGCATGCCGCAATTGCAGCTCTTTTTTCGGTGAAAGCCCATGCCATCGAGAAGCGAATCGGCCAGAGGGGCCTGTTGGTAGGCTGTCCTCTCATGCTTCTTGTCACCTTGTGGGGAGTGGCTCTCACCCCCTATTCGATGGTGTTCTACGTGCTTTGTGCCTCCATTGAAGGCTTGTTGATCCCGACTATTTCCACGTACCTGAATCAACTCATTCCCTCCAAGTTCAGGGCGACCATCCTCAGCTTCCAGAGCATGGCGTACAGCCTGTTCATGATTGCCATCTTCCCCTTGGTGGGTTTGGTTGGAAACGTTGCCTCGCTCAATCACGCCTTCGTTCTGCTCTCCGCTCTTGCCACGCTGTTGGTCATACCCTACCTGGTGATGCTTTCCAAGCTGAAAAGGTAATCGTGTACTTCTTGGCAGGAGCAGGGCGCTCTGGTATGATGGGGCAATGAAACTGTCAGAACGTGTGATCAACAGCCTGCTCAGGACCTTCTTCAGGCTCTTTTTCCGTATCGACCGAAGTGAACTTGCAAAGGTTCCCCAAACCGGCCCTCTTTTGATGATGGTGAACCACACCTCGAACCTGGAGGGCCCGATGCTCTATGCCTTCCTCCACCCTCGGCCGCTGCACGCGCTTGCCAAGCAGGAACTCTGGGACCACAAGTTCATGGCATATCTGATGAACATGTGGAAGAGTATTCCCGTTGATCGGCAAAATATGGGCCGAAGTACGATGGATGCGTGTTTCAAGGTCTTGGACGACCAGCACATCCTGGCCATCGCCCCCGAAGGGACGCGGAGCAAGGATGGAAAGCTGCAAGAGGGGAAAGGTGGTGTCGCCTTCATCGCCCATAAGAAGGACATTCCGATGATTCCTGTGGCCGTGATGGGATTTACCTCGTTCTCCAGGAACATCAAGCGTCTGAGGCGAACCGTGATAACGATAAAAGTGGGAGAGGTGTTTGAGATCGTCCAAAAGGGAGGACGCATCGATGCCAATGCACGCCAAGCTCTTGCCGATGAGATAATGATGCGGCTGGCTGTTCTGATGCCCAATGAGATGCGCGGCCATTACAAGGACAAGGATATCGTCTTCAACCTGACTCGAACGGTCAAAGCCTAAGGTTTCAAGTCTCTGCTGACTTGCTGCAGTCCTCGATGCACAGCTGCATGAATGAGCGTCAATCGTTTTCTGCGCCCCTCTTTGTCTGTTGATTGCCCCCCAAAGAGCCTGGTGTTGATATCCAGCAGATTGAGGGCGGCATCACCAAAGCTGCTCCTACGAATGTCCCGGCACAGCAAAGCTCATGCGGTATCCGGAAAAAGTCGTGCGCTGGTTGTAATCCCCGGTCAATTCAGGCAGCAATGCGGCATAAGGTATGTTGACCAGATTGTATGCTGTATAGAGGGTGCAGTAGAGGAAGGTGCCATAGATGAACAGTCTCATCTGGCTGGAAAGCTGCACCTCATCGATAATGCCGTCGATTGCGCCCTTTGTGGCGTCCTTGACACCGAGTATTTCCTGTTGCGTTCGACAGGAAGTAAAGTTCTCTCTTCCTGAACCGGCATGGCCATTAGGCACGCTGTGATGAGAAGCAGCAGGAAAGTAACGTGTACATCCGCATAGGCCCCTCGTGGATGAAGCAAAGTGTAGCATACTCTGCAGCTTTTACCGAGACTGAAGCAATGCTCCATGGGATTCACACACTTGCGTCATAGTCTGAAATTCATAGGAGCAGAAACAACGTGAAAACTCTCAACAGGAAGCGTATTCGGATTCGTACGATTGTGCAGTTGGTGTTCTTTGTCTGGGTGGTGGTGGTGATTTCCCTTGGGGCGGCTGCAGAACGGGGTGTTGTGTTTCCGTTTACCCCGAGTACAGCCTCCTTGCATGCAATCTGTCCTTTCGGCGGGGTGGTGAGTGCATGGAATTTAATCACCGAAGGTACGTTGGTCAGAAAAATCCATGACTCCTCGGTTGTTTTGGCTGTACTGGGCATACTGCTTGCCATCCTGTTCGGTCCGGTCATCTGTGGATGGATCTGTCCCTTCGGAACCTTCCAGGAGTGGGTGGGACGCATTGGAAAGAAAATTTTCAAACGTCGCTACAATACCTTCGTCTCACAAAAAATTGACCGCTGGCTGAGGCTTCTGCGCTATGTCGTGCTGGTCTGGGTGGTGGTCATGACCAGTGTATCTGCAACCTTGGTGTTCCAGGCATACGACCCGTATTACGCACTCTTTTCTTTTTTGCGCAGTGAATTCTCACTTGGTGGGACCATCATATTGGGAGTTGTAGTCCTGCTCTCCCTCTTTGTTGAACGTCCATTCTGCAAGTATGCCTGTCCGTATGGAGCTTTTCTGGGGCTGTTCAACAAATTCCGAATTTTTAAAATTCGTCGCAACAAGTCAACATGCATAAGCTGCTCGAAGTGCAACCGTGCATGTCCGATGAATATTGATGTACAGGGTGGCGAGGCTGTAACTTCCCTTCAGTGCATCTCCTGCATGGAGTGTACAAGCGACCGAGCTTGTCCGGTTCCAAAAACCGTGGTAACCGGTCTGAAACTCGACAAGGTTGTAGTGTCAACGAACAAGGTTGGCCTGTTGACTGCCGGTATTCTGGTTGCAGGCATCCTGTTGTCGGTGGCCCTCGGCCTTTGGAATACGAGTTCGAGCAAACAGCCGGCCCTGATCAAGAGTGGTGATTTTGCAGGGCTTGCAAACCCCGCAGACATCCGTGGTTCGTATACCTATCGTGATGTTCTCAAAAGCTTTACGATTCCAGAAACGGTTATTTTACAGGCGTTCCAAAGTTCATCGCTTGACGAAAGGTTGGGAGATTTGGAGACTCTGTGGGCATCGGTGATTCCCGAGGGGATGGAGGTTGGCACCGACTCGATCAGGCTCTTTGTCTCACTGTATACGGGAATCCCGTATGAAGCGGAAGAGACCACCTTGTTGCCCAAGAGTGCCATCGATGTGTTGATCAGCGAAGGCAGGAACACCGATCCGAATTTTGAACGATACACACGCGATGCCGTCTCCCTTCCTGCAGGACTTGCAACCCAACCGGTTCCAGTCCAGTCCAAGGAGCAGACCACCGCCTTTGCCTTCACCGGCAAGACTACGCTGGGAGAGTTGTTGGATGCAGGATACGCACAAGAGGACATCGAGGCGATTCTAGGGCCGATGAAGAAGACCGATGCCATCAAGACAATTGCAGAAGGCCAAGGGTTGAACTTCTCAGACGTCAAAGCAAAAATCCTTGAACTTTAGCCCGCCAAGGCGAAGGAAAGGGGGATGGTCAGAATGCCCAACAGTGTGGATGTCAGCACCATGGTGCTGGCAAACTGGTTGGGCAGCCCGTAGCGAAGCGGCAGGATGCTGGTGAACATGGCCGAGGGCAGGGCAGTGGAGACAAGAACCACTGTTCGAGCCAAACCGGTCAGGCCGAAGGCCATCACTGCAAGATAGCCGATGAGATACCCTCCTGCAAAACGCAGGATAAGAGCTGTGATGAGATTCCAAGAGAACGTGAACTTGATGGACCTGATGGACACGCCAAGAGCAAACGCCGCCAAGGGAGAAGCAGCCTCCCCTGCAAACGTAAACGATTCGACCAGGCTCTGCGGCATGGAAAGAGGAGTGAGGCGAAACAAAAATCCCAGCACTACAGACCAAAGAACGGGGGAGTGAAGCATCGAGAAGATGCTCTTTTTGCTGAAACCGCCGGTAATGACCAAAATACCCAGGGTGAACATGAATATGCCTTGCACCTGGTCGTAGATGAGGATGAGGTTCATGGCTTCCATGCCGCCCCAGAGTTTCATCAATGGGATGCCCAAAAAGCCGGAATTCATGAATACCAGGGGAGGGACTGTGCTGCGGATGTCCTCTTTGGCGAGCTTGGCCCAAAGAATCGCCGCACCGAAGAGGAGCACGCACACCAAGGCGGAGGCCTTGGCCATATCGGCGATGGCTTGGCCGGTGAGGTTGCTTTCTGTCAGGGAGATGAAGATGAGAGCGGGCAAAAAGAAGTCGGAGGCCACCTTCACCAAATCCTGTACATCCAGGGAGTACAGCGCACTCAATAGATATCCACCCAGAACAACCAACAGGATGGGGAGCATCTGCAAGAATGATGTGAGCAGCATGAGAGGAACTATAGGAGAAAGTCCCATTGCTTGCAAGCACTTTGAAAGCCGCTTCCCTCATCGGTGGATGAAGGGCTGTAGGGAAAGCTCCCTCTTGGCAAAAAAACCTTCCTCTTGCAAACACTGTTCTTGATTCTCATTCCTCTTCGGATATACTGAAACCACCCCAGTGGTGTAAGGAGCATCATGCATAGCACCCGATCGAATCGCAATTGGAAGAAATTGCCGAACAAGGTTGTTCATATACAACGTAAAACCCATGTTGCCTTGCGGCTCCTGCTTCTCGGTCTTCCTATCGTTCTGATAATCATCCTGGCCTTTTCCCATTTCTATAGCCGTCTCAACTTGCTGTTGGATGCTGAAAAGCAGAGCCAATATGAAAACCGTGCCCGAGGCTGTGCACAGCTTGTCGTCCATCAAATTGAATCGGACCAGAAACGGCTGCTGTCGCTTGCACAATCACTTTCGGGTTTTACCCTGGAGCAAGGCCTTCGGTTGGTTGCAGGCCTCGGTGAGAGCGATTTATCTCTCGTTGTCGTCGATGCAATCGCGGATGCGGCTCCGTTCTCGGTCGATGCCGCATCTGTCGTGCACCGCACCCCTGTTCAGACGATCGATGGGAAACAAGCGGTGTTGCAACTGAAGATCAGTCCTGTGGCATACCGGAGCATGCTCTCTTGCCCACAGCACGCTGAAAGCTCCCGCATGATTTGGGCAGGAGAAGACGGTTCAATCATTTGGCAGTTCAAAGCCGATGAACAGCTGTTTGGAACTGAATCACTGGCCGCTTTGTTTCCTGCTTGGGAACTAGGAAATCAGCAAAGTTACCTGTTGAAGGACAACTCTTCCTTTACAACAATACACCCTCTGGGAAACGGATATGGGTACTTCGTCCTTGAGAGCCATGACAAGTTGCTGGAACAAGCGTATCTGACCATCCTCCAGGCTTCGCTTTCCATGGCGGTTTTGGTATCGCTTTTAATGCTTTCCCTGCTGTTCTACCTGCTTTTGAAAGACCATGTGTACGAGCAGTCACTGATGCACCTTGCGTTTCAGGATGAGCTGACAGGACTGCCGAACAAGAACCACTTTGTCCAGGAAGCTTCGCAGTTGCTCGAGCGTGCGCGCAGTCCGTACGCGGTCATCATTCTTGACATCGGAAAGTTCAAGCTCATCAACGACCACTTCGGGTATGCATTCGGTGATTCCCTGCTGCTGTATTTTTCCAAAGTCCTTCCACGCTATACCACCAAGGATGGTGTTTGCGCACGGCTGAGCGGGGACAAGTTCATCCTTTTATGCAGCTATCGTGAAAAAGAGTCTTTGGATAGCAGGATAAGCGTCATCACCGAAGAGCTGAAGCGCTTTTCTTTTCCTGGAGCCTCTCCTTTCCAGTTGGATATGTTTATCGGAATTTCCTTGATCGAAGACAACGCGATTTCAATCTCTGCAGCAATCGACAAAGCGCTTTTTGCGCTTTCCGCCCTGAAGGAACGGCAGGCAAGCGGATATTTGTACTATGATGAGGTATTGCGTTCCCAACTGCTTGAAGAGAGTGAGTTGGATAAGGTTTTTGCCAAGGCCTTGAAAGCCGGTGAGTTCCATATTGTTCTCCAGCCCAAATACTCGCTGCAGACCCGTCATTTGGTCGGTTGCGAGGCGTTGGTACGGTGGGACCATCCCACCAAAGGCCTCTTGGCCCCCTCCCTATTCATACCTCTTCTTGAAAAACACAACCTGTTGGTCACCTTGGATATGTTTGTTCTTGAGCAGGTATGCAAGCTGATCAAGCAATGGCAGCTCAAGGTACTGCCGCTGTTGCCGATATCGGTCAACCAATCGCGCTCTTACCTGTTCAATGCCCATTACGAGCAGACATTGGTTGAATTGATCGACCGCTACGAGGTAGCGCATCATCTCATTGAATTCGAGCTGACCGAGAGCCTGTTCCTCAACGATGTAAAGCACCTCTCGCAAGTCTTGTCCTCGCTTCGCAAGAAATCCTTCCTGGTTTCCCTTGATGATTTCGGCAGTGGATACTCCTCATTGACCATGCTCAAGGATATCGCAATCGATAAGATCAAACTCGACCAAGGCTTCCTCAAGGGGACGGATGAACATCATAGGGGCAAGGTGGTGGTGCAGCATGTCATCTCCATGGCCAAGCAGCTTGGCATCACGACTGTAGCCGAGGGTGTGGAGACCCATGAGCAGGTCCATATGCTCCAGATGCTGGGTTGTGATGTGGTGCAGGGCTACTTCTTCAGTCATCCCTTGCAGGTTGCAGAGTATGAAGCGCTGCTCATCGATGACCGTCTCCCTTCTTTCTGAACAAGGAAAGTGTTCCACCCCCCCCCAACACGATTGCAAGGTGGAAGCCCCAATTCATACCGCGCAACAGGACCAACCCAAGAGAGAGCACGATTACCAACAGTGATTTCTTCCTCATCGTCCTTTTATGATGGCAGCGATTCTTGATTGTACACGGCGTGCTTCAGGGATGGGGAAGAGAGGATAGTCATGATTCATCCGCTTGCCCTCATGGTATTCGAGCATGGCCATCTCCTGCTTTGCCTTCCTCCTGAGAGCTCGGGCATCGGCGAGAAAGAGCTCATGCGTCCCTACAAAGAGAACAATCGGCGGCAGGTTCGCCAGAGAGCCGAAGAGCGGGCTCACCCGCCAATCCGTTGGATCGACGTTTCCTCTCCAAGCCGTGCCGAAGAGCCGCAGTTCTTCTTTGGAGAGCATCGGATCCTGTCCTTGGAGAAAGTCAATGGATGGATTGGTCAGCTCGATGTCCAGCCAGGGAGAGATCAGGATGAGGTGATCGAGCCGGCTTCTGATCCGTTCATCCATGCTCTGGGCGAGGGCTAGGGCGAGTCCCCCGCCCGCTGAATCCCCCATGAGGGTGATTAGCTCACCTTCCTGTTTCGTGAACAGCCGCAACAGGGAGGGCAGCACCTCGCTGACATGGTGGTCGGGAGCCTTGGGATAGATGGGGACCATCATGCGACAACCGCTCATTCGTATCAGCCTCTCCAGAAAAATCCAATGTGCAAAGGTAGGTTGCTGAACATATGCCCCTCCATGCAGAAAGAAAACCAGGTTCTTGGCACGCTTGTCGCCCAGAGTGAACACCTGCATGTTCTCAAAGGTGGACTCCTCCACGTTGACAAGCAGGCCCAATCCTGGTGGGAGGCTGTAGTGTTGGCGGCTGATTTGTGCCAATTCGTCAAGGCTCTTATGGATCACAACCAAGCTTTGGCGTATTCTCAGATAGAGCAGTTGCTCGCTCATGAAGCTGGACGCACTGCGTTTTTCCCGGATTCTGATGACTGTTGAGAAGACTGTCAGGATCAGCAGAAACAGCAGTAGTGCACGAATGTCCATAGGCTAGAGGATGATGAAGCGGAAGATTGCCTGATTGAACAGGTGGGTGAGTGCATGGGCGAGCATCGCGTACTGCAATCCCTTTTTCCAATACAAGAGACCGAAGACAAAACCCAACACCCCGTTGAGCAGCAAGGTGCGAACTAGCAAAAGGGAAGTGATTTCACCGAATGCCATCTTGGTTGCAGGAAGGTGGCCGAGGGCGAAGATCAGCGCGGCGATGAAGTTTGCAAGAAGGTGGAACCAAGCAGGTATTGGTTTGTTGCCGCGATTTCCTCCCCTCATCATGTCGAGGATGAGAACCAACAGGGAGAGGAAGAAGAAACGCAACATGATCTCTTCGATGATACCGCCGTAGAGCATGGAGAAGAGCAGGGATATGAGGGTGAAGGATTCCTTGGTATAGGCAGCCTGGACTTGGGCGATCCGGGGAGCGAAGAGATAGTAGTCGCTGATCATCACCAATGCACAGCCAAAACCGACCAATACGGTAATCAGCGTCTCTTGTTTCGTAAAAGCGAAAGGTTTGAGCAGGCCGGTTCTTTCTGCAAGCAGGTACCCAAGATAGGAGAGTACCAGCGTATAGATGAAGGCAATCTGGATGATGGAAGAGAATATCAGAAGGAGCGCAGGAGCCTGCATCCCGGCTTGCTTCATTGCATTGACATTGGTCATGGCCAGATAGAGGCTGCACAGTATGCCTACAGGCAAGAGTTTTAATCCGAAGTGCAAGGCTTTCTTCTGTACGTTCATGATTCACTCCTGATTTCTGACTGTACCCCACCTGCTCTTCGATGACAAGAGAAGAGGCCTGCAACGCAGGGCCCGCATTCCGGATGGCAAGATTGCTCAGCGAACGAAGGTATCCACATCGTTTGGTGCGCCTACTCAAGGAATCCGAACCCCATACCTCCTTCTCAGTCCCGCCGGAAGGAAGCCGATGAGCAAGAGAACACTCATCGCCATGCTGTGCAAATGAAAATTCCGTAAGAGTGACGACCGTCCAATTGTTGAAATTGGTCTTGATAGATGGCAGCTCTTGCTTCACACTGGTCTAGGGAGTGAATTACATGGAACTGATACATACCAGCGACGAGCGTATTGAGCAACTGACTCAGTACTTGAACCTTCTTCGCAGCGGGACAACCGACAAGCAGACCTATGCACTCTATGCCCCGGTATTGGAAACCGCCACTGCCTTTGAAGCCAACAGCGCCTTGGAATCACTGCTTTCCCACCCTGGGGATGTGACAGTGCATACAGCGGCGGTGGCCCGATTCATCCGCTCCATAGGCAAAGGGTTGGAAAGCCAGAGCCTGCCTGAGTATCCCAAGGGTTCCTTGTTCGCTTCCCTTGATCAGGAGAATCGAAAAATCGTGCTTGGTATGGAAAAGCTGCAGAGGTTGGCCAAGAAGTTGCAGAAGCAACGGAGCGAAGACCTCTCCCCGCTGATTGAAGAGGTCGCATCCTTTTCCCTGATCAAGGACCATTATGAACGGATGCAGAATGAGTTGTTTCCGCTTTTTGAGAAAGCGAGCACCGAACACAGCTGTGTCAAGCTGATGTGGTCGATCCAGGATACCGCCCTTGGCCTTCAGAAAGCCATACTTTCAGATGATGGAAGAGACCTGAAGCGATCATGGAAGGTGTTCGGGCAGTTTTATGTACATGTTGGTATTTTGAGCTACCGGGAACAGTATATTCTGCTTCCGGTTGCATACCGGGCTCTTGGAACACAAGAGCAGGTTCAGCCGGAGATTTCATCTTTGCATGGCTTTGTGAGCAGGACCGGTTCCTTGTCGCAGCAGGAGTTGGAACGAATATTCTCGGTATTACCGTTCGATATCGCTTTCATCGGCAGCGATGACCGCCTGAAGTTCTATTCAGATCCTCCCCATCGCATATTTGTACGCACTCCACAAGTAATAGGACGTTTGGTGCAAAACTGCCATCCGCCCAAAAGCGTACATACCGTCCAAGCCATCCTCGACTCCTTCAAGGAAGGAAGGGAGGATTCGGCTGAATTCCATCTGGTTATGAAAGGGAGATTCATCCACATCCAGTACTACGCAGTGCGTAGTACTGATGGTGAGTACCTGGGGTGTATGGAGGTAACCCAGGACGCAACACATCTCAGATCCCTCACGGGCGAGAAACGGTTGCTTTAGCATCAAGATACTCTGAAAGCAGGGAGTAGCAGGAATTTTCCTCGGCCTTGAGGACACCCATTTCGCGTTTTGCATTCTCGGTTGAGTCGCTGGCGTGTGCTGCATTGACACGGATGTTGGAGCCGAACTCGCGTCTGATCGTGCCTGCGGCAGCCTTGTTCGGATCGGTTGCACCCAAAATGGTTCGAATCTTCTGAACTGCATCCTTGCCTTCATAGATGAGAACCATGCACTTGACCAAACCGGGCTTGTCATAGTCCTCAATCTTGCAATCACTGGGCTTGATACCTGCCATGAACTCAACGATGCGTTCGAACTGCTCTTCGGAATACTTGTCCCCGAAGCTGGTGGTCAATATGTCCTGCATCTGTGCATCCAGATGCACGTTGAACTCATGTTCGAGCAGTTCACGCGCCTGCATGCCGTAAATGGGGGCAAGCTTTGCTTTCAGGCCTTCCTTTGTCGGGCCGTAGAACTGAAGAGCCTGGTTGACGGACATTTTCAGCACCTTGATCCCAACGATTCTCAAACCGCTGCGGCTGAACATGTCAATGATCATACCCGGTCTGCTGGATGCATATTTCCAGTTGTCCGGCTTGATGATGACAAGCGTACGCTCGACATCGGCGTAGTACTCAGCAGGCCTGTTGACAACGATGTTGCTCTCTTTCTCAAGCCAAGGCCTGAAGAGGGCGAGGGTGTCATCGGCTTCCCCCTGGGTCTGTGCGGTGATTACTGCAGGTTCGAAATACTTGACTTTTTCCTGGCTCTCATCGGTGAAAATCAAGTCGGCATAGGTATCGCGGATCGACTCGCCGATGACGGTCTCCACGCTTCCGGTCTCTTTCTGGAAGAACCCGACCACCGCCGAAAGCTGTTCACAGGGATTCTCCCCGCGGAACAACAAGAGCAGCGAGCGGTGTCTCACCCCTGATGAAGGGCCCATGTTCTGTTCGATATAGTCAGAGAGCAAATCGGATATCTTGAAACCTTCAACTTTCTTTCTATGCTTGATGATGGATGCAAATTCCTTGGCAATTTCTTGATCCATCGCGACCATTTGGGCCCCGACGAGTTCCAAGGATATACGGGAAAGGAGTCTGGATAATACCCCGCCGGTTCTACTTTTCGCTACCGTGTAGGGTGTCACCAGAACATACGATAAGGACTGTTCCATGAGCAGCCTCCTTCTATGGATGTCTGTACGACGTATCCTACAAGGCCTCTGGTGGTTTTGTCCATCAGGTTATAGGCAAAGCACCTAAAATACTTCGATTTGGCAGGACCTCATCGTCTGAAGTGCGGCTTGATGAGCCTGGATGCTGGTTCCGGCACAGCATGACCCATCCACCAGAACCTGAAGCTCGGGACGGAAAGCCTTGATGAGCAAGGCGTTGGAGACAACACAGATATCGGTGCATACTCCGACCAGCTCCACCTGGGAGATATCAGGATTCCCGGCTATCCAGGATGCAAGTTCAACCGAACCGAAGCTGGGTTTTTCAAAACAGCGTGCACTCTCAAGCAGTGGTTTGAGATTCGGAACAAGCGCATGTCCCGCACTGCCCTTGATGCAATGTTCAATCGGCAGGTGCCTGCCTTCACTGGTTTGCAAATAGTCGCTTTGATGGGTATCCAGGGTGTAGGCAAGCAGGCCGGCATGGCTTTGGATTTTTCGGGCGATCCGATCGACAACCCGTTGTGCTTCCTCGCTTCCGAGGCTGCCGGTTACGAAATCCTGTTGCATGTCGATGACGACAAGCAGGGGTTTAGAATGAGACCTTGTAGAGTCCGTGGACATTGCAGTAGGCATATACATCTCCATGATCCTTATCGGTGAATACCGTTGCCGCAGACCGGTTGCTCTTGATGTCGCTTCTCCTGACAGTCTGCTTGGTTACCAAGACAATGCAGGTGATTTGATGGTCCTCGCTCTGCGGGTGGGGCTTCTTGCCGACCTCGACATACAAAAGACCGGAGCGCCGCGTTATGACAGGCAGGTGGTATTCATCCGCTTGGTCTTCCGTCTTTGCCGTCACCGGTTGCATGCTCTGGCCGCAACAGGTCAAGGAATGCCCGCCGTTATCGATGAGCTCCACCAGGGTGTGACAAACTGGACAACGGTAAAAAAGAAGTTTCTTTGCCATACCTATAAGGTACTGTGATTGGTCAAAAGAGGAAAGAGGGCTGTGGTGTTTTGTCAATCAATGATTTATTCATGGTCTTTGCATACTTTTCTCACATTTGCTCCGTAGTCTCTGATTATCACAGTTCCCAATATGGAGGAAACCATGAAAAAAGTAATTGTAGCGATACTCGTATCCGTTGTTCTTATGTCGCTTCCAGTTTTTGCTGCTGGAACAAAGGAAAGCGCTGATCAGAAGAGTGGCCCCATGTCCTGGATTGAAGACGGCGGCGTAGCAGGGCTGCCGGGAGTCAACCCGCTGAAAGTCAGCGGCAATATCATCACTGCCGGTAGTTCCACCGTGTATCCCTTGTCGGAGCGCATGGCTGAGCGCTTCAAGCAGGAAGGGTACAGCGGAGTGATCACCATCGACTCTATCGGAAGCGGTGCAGGATTCGAACGTTTTACCGTAGCCGGTGAAACCGACATCGCCAATGCCAGCCGCGCCATCAAGGCAAAGGAAGTTGAAGCTGCCAAGCAGATCGGTCGCAACCCGATTGAGTTCCGTGTCGGCACCGACGCCCTTGCCGTAGTGGTAAGCAAGGAGAACACCTTTGCCAAGAATCTGACAAAGAGTGAGCTTGCCAAGCTGTTTAGCACAGCTTCGACCTGGTCGGAAATCAACCCCGCCTGGCCGAATCAGAAAATTCAGCGCTTCATTCCTGGAACCGACAGCGGTACGTTCGACTACTTCAGCGAAGAAATATTCAAGAACAATCCCGAGCCGATGCTTTCAGCGAAGAACCTGCAGCTCAGCGAGGATGACAACATCCTGGTACAGGGCATCAAGGGATCTCCGTATGCAGTCGGATTCTTCGGATATGCCTACTATGCAGAGAATAAGGACAGTCTTTCAATCCTTGCAATCGACGGTGTGGAAGCAAGCAAGGCCAACGTGGACAACGGGACCTACCCCTTGGCAAGACCGCTCTTCATCTACAGCGATGAGCAGATCATGCGAACCAAACCCCAGGTTGCTGCATTCATCAACTTCTACCTCAGCTATGTAAACGAAGAGATTGTAGGAGTGGGATACTTCCCGGCCAACGACGAAGAACTTGCAAAAGGCAGGCAGGCTTGGCTCAAGGCAATGAACGGTACCTACTAAGTGTTTCAGGTGATCCTGGTCATAGGTCGCATCCATGCGGCCTATGGCCTTCTTTGAAAGGATGTTCCATCTATGGCAATTGACAACCCCCACTTTAGGAAAAAAAGTCGTTTTCATGAACGAATCATCGAAACCGTCATGTTTCTTTTCGCCCTGTTCTCCATGTTGATCACCGTCGGAATCGTCGTGATTTTAGTCAGGGAGTCCTATCTCTTTTTCTCCGACCCTCAGGTAGACCTCATAGGATTCTTGACTGGGAAGAATTGGCAGCCGATGATTCATCAGTTCGGCTTCCTTCCCTTGCTCAACGCAACCTTCACCACAAGCATCATTGCGATGCTGCTTGGAATTCCCATAGGCCTCTTTGTAGCCATCTATCTGGCCGAATATGCCAGTGATCGGATGCGGGGCATCCTCAAGCCGGTTCTCGAGATCCTCGCCGGCATCCCCACCATTGTCTACGGATACTTCGCCTTGACATTCATGACCCCGCTTCTCAGGTCGTTGTTCGGCCAGGATGTGGTGGAAATCTACAATACAGCTTCGGCAGGGCTGGTCATCGGCATTCTCGTCCTTCCCTTGATAGCCACCATGGCCGAGGATGCAATCAGTTCGGTACCGAAGGAGCTGCGTCTTGCAGCCTATGCCCTTGGCGGAACGAAAATTGAAACCACGTTCAAGGTCGTCATCCCGGCTGCACTGAGCGGACTGTCCGCAACCTTCCTGCTGGCTTTTTCGCGGGCTATCGGAGAGACCATGGTAGTAGCTCTCGCTGCGGGGGCGGGACCGAAGCTGACCGCCAACCCGTTCAAGGCTGCGGAAACAATCACCGGCTACATCGTACGTATCAGCGGAGGAGATGTCAGTTACAACTCTGTTGATTACAACAGCATTTTCGCACTAGGCTTGGTGCTCTTTATCATCACCTTCATCTTGAATCTGGTGTCCAGGAAGATATCCACCATCTTCCATCAGGAGTATGAATAATATGCAAAGTTCCATAACTTTTGGAAGTGAAGAGACCCGTCTCTCCATGATGGAGAGACGAAGAAAAGTCGGGGTGGTCTGGCAGGCGGTTTTCCTGTTCTCCACCTCCCTGGCAATCCTGTTTCTCATTCTCTTGTTGTTCTCGGTCATCGACTCAACATTCGGGTTTGCTGCCATACGCTATGAAATGAAACCGTCGGAACTGATGGATGGAAAATCACAGCTTTCAGAGTTCTCCCGCCAACAACTGGAGGAGACTGCGAAAACCCATCTTTCAAGCGGCATCCTCAGGAGGGTCGAATATGAAAAGCCTATTGCCGACCGAACCGACAAGGATTTGATCGCTCTTATTGAACAGTATGTGTTGCAACCCAGCGTACTGAGGACATGGGGCCTCTGGGCCTCCTTGACGAAGCAGGGGGAAATCAATGAATACCTGTTCGACCAAGGTGACGCGGTATTGACCTTCAAGAGTTGGCTGACCATCGACTTTCTTTTCGCCGACCAGAGTGCCAACCCTCTCTATGCCGGTATTCGTACCGCCTTGCTCGGATCGCTTTGGATCATTCTCATTACCTTCGTGTTTGCGTTCCCCATCGGAGTGGGTTCGGCCATCTACCTCGAGGAGTATGCAAAGCCGAACAGGCTGACCAGGCTCCTTCAGCTGAATATCTTCAATCTCAGTGCAGTCCCCTCCATCATTTACGGACTTTTGGGCTTGGCTGTCTTTGTTCGGGCAATGGAAGCTTTTACCAGCGGTTCCCTGTTTACCGGGGTTTCTGATACAACCGCCAACGGGCGGACCATCCTCAGTGGAGGGTTGACGTTGGGTTTGTTGGTGCTGCCGATCATCATCATCAACACCCAGGAAGCACTGAAGGCGGTCCCGGACTCGCTGCGCATGTCCAGCTACGGCATTGGCGCAACCAAGTGGCAGACCATATGGGGCCAGGTGTTGCCGGTATCCATCGATAGGATTCTTACCGGGACCATTCTTGCACTGTCCAGGGCTCTGGGCGAGACCGCACCATTGGTTGTCATCGGTGCTTCAACCTTCATCAGTGTCGATCCCTCGGGGATTTTCTCCAAGTTCACGACCTTGCCGATCCAGATTTATCAGTGGTCGGCCAGACCCCAGGGAGCGTATCGCAACGTGGCAGGTGCTGCGATCATAGCCCTTTTGATCCTGCTGATGGTCCTCAACAGCAGCGCCATCATCCTACGAGACAAACTATCCAAAAAGAAGAGGATGGAAGCATGAATAAAACCAATTTGGCTGAGAGCCTGCCACCGGTATTCCAAGAAAAGAGCAAATTGGAACCCAAAAAAACAATCATCCAGTTGGATGATGTCAATATCCATTACGGATCCTTTCTTGCAGTCAAGCACGCGAGCATGGAAATCTATGAGCACGAGGTGACAGCCTTCATTGGACCATCGGGATGCGGTAAAAGTACGGTGCTTCGAAGCATCAACCGCATGAACGACCTGATTCGGGGGGCAACGCTCGATGGCCGGGTTCTGTTCAATGGGGAGGATCTTTATGCAAAGGATGTCGATCCTGTTCTGATCCGAAGGCGCATCGGCATGGTGTTCCAGAAACCCAATCCTTTTCCCAAGTCCATTTATGAGAATATTGCCTGGGGGGCAAGGGTGAATGGCTACAAAGGGGATTATGATGAGTTGGTGGAGACCAGTCTTCGTTCCGCAGCCTTATGGGATGAGGTAAAGGACAAGCTCAAGCAGAATGCCTTGCGCCTCAGTGGAGGCCAGCAGCAGCGTCTCTGCATTGCGAGGACCATTGCAGTGCAACCGGAAGTGATCCTGATGGATGAACCGGCTTCGGCCCTGGATCCGATAGCCACTTCCAGGATTGAGGAGTTGATTCTGGAGCTGAAAATGGACTATACGATAGTCATCGTCACCCATAATATGGGACAGGCGAGCAGGGTATCCGACTATACTGCCTTCTTCATGGTGGATGAGAACAGGACCGGGTATCTGCAGGAGTATGAAAAGACGGAGCAGTTGTTCCTCAATCCCGTACATAAGAAAACGGAAGAGTATATATCAGGAAAATTCGGTTGACCCAGGAGATTTGAAATGGATGAAAAACATACCACCATGCTGGATGAGAAAATGCGGTTTTTTCAAGAACTGCTGATCCAGATGGTCAACAGGGTGGAGGAGTCGATCCTTCTGGCCCATGCCGCGTTCAGCAATCATGATGAGGAGCTGGCCAAGAAGGTTGTCGCCAACGATTGGTTCATCGACCAGCTACAGGAGATGGTGGAGAACGATGGGGTGCGCCTGCTTATCAGTGAAGCTCCCTACGGGCACTACATGCGTCACATTATCGCCGGCATGAAAATTGTTTCCAGCCTGGAGCGGATGGGAGACCATGCCGCCCATATGGCGAAAATGACGCGGTGGGAGGAGTCTCCCCAGTTCACCCCGTTTGTTCAACGCATCAGCGAAATGGCCTTGCTCGGAGCAACCATGACCCGTCGTGCTGTAGAGGCATTCATTGATGTAAAAGCTGAAAAAGCCATTGAAGTGGCCGCCATGGACGATCGGATGGATCTTTTACGTGATGAGTTGAATAAGGATCTCTATGCATTGAAACCGGAAAACGAAAAGGAGATGGAACGCATCCTCAATCTCCATTACCTTACCAAGGAGATGGAGCGCCTCGGCGATCATGTGACAACCATCTGCCGCTGGATTGTGTACATGGAAAAAGGGCAGAGGCCGAAACTCAACGGACCGAAGTTGCAGAATCCAGCCATTCCCCGCGTCTGAACCCTATTGAGAGTTTTTCCGATACAATGAATTGCTTCGCTCTTCCAGATCGGGAAGCTCAAAGCCGCTTCGAGGCAGTCTCATGATAAAGAGACTGCCTTTTCCTACTTCGCTCTGTACTTCTATGCTTCCATGATGCACACCGGTGATGTGCTTGACGATGGAAAGACCGAGTCCGGTGCCTCCTTGGCTGCGGCTCCGGGCGGTGTCGACACGGTAAAAACGCTCAAAAATGCGCTCTTGGTCCTCAACCGGTATCCCGATGCCTTCATCCTTTACCGAGAAGGTGGCGGTCAAGTCATCCACATGACATGCCAGCGTAACAGGTGAACGTTCGCTTGAGTAGGCCAATGCATTCATCACGAGGTTTGTCAGAGCCTGGGTGATCAGCATGCCGCTGCACAAGATTTCATAACCCAAAGGATTGTCGATCTGTGTTGTCAGTGTGCTTTGTTTCTCCTCGAACCGGTATTTGCAGTTCTGCACAGTCTCCTCAATGATTTGTTCGACTTGTGTCCAAGTCATGGTGGGATGAGTATTTGACTGCTCGAGGCTGGAGAGCAGCAACAAATCATCGACAATGCGTTTCATATTGCTTGCCTGACGATGGATGACTTGGCCGAACTGCCTCAATTGTTGTTCGGTCCGTGCTTCCAGCAAGGCCTCGGAAAAACCGGTGATCGAAGTGATCGGCGTTTTCAATTCATGGCTGACATTTGCCACAAAATCCTTTCGAATCTGTTCCAACCTCGTCAGTTCAGTCATATCCTGGATCGATACCACCAACGATTTGTTCAACCCTTTGGACTGGGTCAGCGGAGAACAGAGAAAGCGAAGGGTTCTTGCTTTGCGCTTTCCTACCAGTATGGCGCTCTCCCCATAGAGATGATTGTACTTGGCAACGGTAAGCGACGTTGCAGTACCGTCCTTGGAGCATGTGTTGCAGGCCGAAAGCACCTCGGTCGAAGAGATTACCTCGCCCAGCCTGCGTCCGGTTGGATCACCGCCAAGCAGTTTGACCGCCTCGAGGTTGGCCACCTCTATGACAAGGTTGGAATCCAGCAGCAGGATTCCCTCGTGCAGGTTGTCCATGATGGCCTGCAAACGGTTGTGCGAGGTTTCCAAACGATCACGGTTTGTTTTCAGCAATGAGGCCATATGCTGCATTGAAGAGGCAAGGTCGGCCATCTCCTTTGGGCTCTGGATCGAAAGTCGTTCGTTCAGGTTCCCTTGGGCATAGTGTTTTGCCAAGGTCTGGATTTTCTTCAGGGGTTTGGTGAGCAGCATGATCGAAACGGTGGTAATACCAAGAAGAAGCAGCACAAGAATGGCAAGATTGCCCAAAAACATCTGCTGATACGTTTCTTTGTACCCGCTGAGCTGACTCAATGTTTTCGAGACTCGAATGACTGCAATGGTGGGATGGTTTTCCACCGAGCGTGCATAGTAGAGCACCGGAAGATTCTCGGTTGCACTTGTCCGCTCACTGGATGCACTTCCCTTGTCCAGAGCCTCTTGTACTTCCTGCCTCCAAAGGTGATTGTTCAACTGTGAGATGTCGAATTCCGAATCGAAGAGCACTTGGCCGTCGTGGGCGATCAAGGTGATTCTGGTTGCCGTCGACTCTGCATATGCATCAAAGTGACCCTCCTGCCAGGGTTGTGAGTATCGAGAGACAATATCGTACAGGTATTCGGCATTTCCTTTCAGCTCGGCATAGGTGGACTGCCGAAGGGCTGCACTGAAAGCCCTGTTGGAAAGACTGTAACTGAGTGTAAGGCTCAACATGAGGAGAATGAGGGAGGAAACGAGTAAATTGGAACGGATGCTTGAGAATTTCATGGTACCAACTCCCTGGCAAGGTAAGAATCGTGCATGAAAATACTGTAGCAAGGAAGGATGGGCCAAACAAGGACGCCAGCCGTATTTCACAGTTTTCTCATATCTTATACATACCTTTCTTCTTTGTATGTTTTGTGATAGAATTTTTTCACCATCATTTCAGGGAGCATGCGATGAACGTCAGTGTGCAGGAAAAAGAACCTGCGTACCTCTATGATACTCCGCTGTTGCATCAATCGTCCTTTTGGTCACAAGTAAAGCAAAAACAGGGTTACGAAACGAAAGCTTTTGATATCAAGGTCCGTTCGGAAGACTTGCAAGGGTCTCCCGCCTCATCCTATATACTGGACGACGTGCTTGTCCAGCTGGTTCCCGTCAATCGGGAGCAGAGCATCGGCTATGTCCCGTATGGTCCGGTTCTCAGTCCCCAGGAGGATCGAATGGGGCTTTTTTTGGAAGAACTGTCCATGAATCTGCAGGAAAAGCTTCCCCGGCACTGCATCCTGCTGCGCTATGACCTTCCTTGGAAAACCATCTGGGAGGATGCGGATCTTCCTCTCACTCTCCAAAATCTCAGGTTGAACTGGGGAACGAGCAAGCGAAGTCTGCACAAGTCGGTTTCCAACCAGCTGCCCAGTGATACCATGCTCATCGACCTCAGGCCGGGCGAAGAGGAAATCCTGTCACGGATGCATCACAAAACCCGGTACAACATCAATTTGGCCTTACGTAAAGGCGTTCTGGTGCGTCAAGTCGGACACGACCATCTCGATACCTTCTACGACCTGTACCGCCAGACCTGCGCACGCAATCGCATCAATTTGCATGACCGCTGTTTCTTTGATTCGCTCTATGGACCTGTCGATGAGAGTGCCGGTGTTGTCTTGCTGATGGCCTTCTATGAGGGAATTCCGCTCAGTGCAATGTTCCTCAGCCGTTCAAAGAACCGGGCGACCTACCTCTATGGCGCCTCTTCCTCGCTTATGCGAAACACCATGAGCACCTATGCACTGCAATGGGGTGCCATCAAGCTGGCAAAAAGCTGGAACTGCAGCGAATACGATCTGTTCGGCGTCTCGCCAACGAAGGAGAAGGAGCATCCGATGAGCGGACTCTACTCCTTCAAGAAAGGGTTTGGAGGGAGCATGCTGCATCGCATGGGGTGTTGGGATTTCGCCTACAACAGCGAGGATGCCCAAACGCTCTTTGCCTATGAGATGGTCGGTGAGGGCTATCACCAAAGCTGAAAGAGCAGGCGCACATTGCCACCGCAAATCATCCCCAACTCCGAGGCTTTTGCATTGGAGAGGTCGTAGGCTCTTACTTGATTGCTGGTCGTCTGCCTCGCATCCTCGATTGCCTTTGCTTCCACTGAGCCGCCTCCAACGGTTCCCTCAACCGTCCCATCCTCGAACACTGCCATCTGAAATCCGACATCGCAGGGAGCAGAGCCCCGCTTTTCTATGACACGCACCAAACAGAATTTCTGCTCAGTCCGAGCCAGGCGTTCCAGCAGGTTCCTGTCCAGTTGCACCACATGCTTCTCTGTGCGTACTGTTTGGATGATTTGAGCCAGAATGGAAACGGCAATCTCGCCGGCGGTCACCGCCCCGATGTCCAGGCCGATCGGAGAGTGGACTTGATCAAGCTGCGCTTGGGAGAATCCAAGATTTCTCAGATTTTCGAAGGTTGCAGCCACTTTCGACTTGCTGCCTATCATGCCGATATAGCGGTGATTGAGATCCAGGATTTTCTGAAGGCAGAGTTGGTCGTAGCTGTGGCCGCGTGTTGCGATGACAAAGTAGGGCCTGATCCACCCATGCTCCCCATCCAATGCCTGATCAAAGGGAGCACACACACACTGTGCACCACAAAAGCGCGTATTGTTGCAATACTGCTCCCTCTCATCGATGACGGTTATCCTGTATCCGAGACGGGATGCAAAAGCAACCAGCTCAAGGGCGATATGCCCACCACCACAGACAACCAATTCGACATCGGTCTGCAATCTTTCTTCCAAAACCTCGCCGCCGGCTGCATCGCAGCTGCCACAAAGCAATGCTGCATTGCTGTAGAGTGCTTCATCTCCTACATGAGGGCCGCTTATCACGGTCTTTCGAGTGACATCCCCGTTTTTCAGGGCATTGAGCAACAAGTTGTGGTATTTCATCAGCAAAGCAACTCCTTCATGGCTTGGATGGTATAATCGATTTCTTCGTGTGTCGTTGCAGGGCCGCAACTGAAGCGAAGTGTTCCTGTTTGAAGTGTTCCCAGACTTTGATGGGCCAGTGGTGCACAGTGCAGGCCGTAGCGGGTTTGGATGCCGTACTCTGCATCGAGGCGGTAGGCAAGCTCGGCAAGGCCGAATCCCTCGACGATGATGCTGATCACGCTGGTACGCTCTTCCATGGTCTTTGGACCGATGACTCGGATACGGCTGTCACCGAGAAAATAGGAGAGCAGTCGATTGCAGCTGGTTCGGTCCTGATCGCCCCTCTTTCCAAGGCTTGCCAATGCAGCACCAAGCCCTACGATGCCCACAATGTTTTGGGTTCCCGCCTCGAGTCGGTCAGGCAGCAGCTCAGGCATCGAAAAGCTTTCGCTTCTGCTGCCTGTTCCTCCTCCTACCGAAGGAGTGATCCTCTTGGCAAGATGGGGGGAAAGGACCAAGCCGCCGACTCCCTGCGGCCCTGCAATCCCCTTGTGTCCGGTGAAAGCAATTGCATCAATGACTCCTTCCTCGAGCCGGCATTCGACGGCAGGTGTTCCTTGGGCTGTGTCTATGCAGGTCCAGAGGCCCAACTGGTGGGCTATTGTTCCCGCCTCCCTGATCGGTTGGATGGTGCCTGCAACATTGGACGCGCTGGTAAGGATGAGGGCCTTGGTTTGGGGTTTGACCAAGGAAGGGATTGTTTCCAAGATGATTCGGCCTTGCTTGTCGCAGGGAATCACCGAATAGGGGATGCGGTGCAGATGCACTGTTCGCATCACTGCATTGTGCTCCACACCGCTTACCAGCACATGGTCGTCTGGTGTGAGCAAGCCTGCCACCAAGGTGTTGAGGGCGGTGGTGACATTGAGCGAGAACACCACATTTCTGCTTTCCCTGCATCCAAACAGTAATCCCAGTTTCTGGCGACAGTCCATCACCTGCTCCATCGCTTGGACGGCATGCTCATAACTTCCCCTTCCGGGATTGGAAGCATTTTCTGCAAGATAGGTGCTCATGGCTTGTATTACACCCGGAGCTTTTGGAAAAGAGGTCGATGCATTATCCAAATAGATTCGCCGCATGGGATGAGTTTACTGCAATACAGTGAAATAATCCATTAAAGTTTTAAAAAATCAATGGCTTATGCCCGATTCAGAAACCCATCCAGCGCTTCCAGCACGGCTCCCCCAATGGCATAGGCTTTCTCACTGACCGTGGTATGGTCGGCCTGTTCCCCCCTGGGATCGATATCCGCAACCTTGAAGTGGGCGGTGACATGCAAGCCTGAATTGAGCAGGCCCCTGAGCTTGCCGTCGATGGGAGCGAAAATCGGCTCACCATCAACGGTTGCAATGACCTGGCCTGTGTGAACCAAGTCACCGATGGTGCACTGTGATCTGAAAATTCCAGCCTTGGGGGAGTGGAGCACCCGCTCTTCGCCGAATCCGTTCACAAGGCCGGGAATGCCGGTGTTGGGGATTGCACAACCCGATCTGAGGATGCGTCCAAGGCTGTGTCCTCGTTTGGTTTCAATGACGATGTCTGCATCCACTCCAGCCTCAAACCCAGGACCAAGGGCGATGACCAGTGGAGCATCATCGATATGGGTGCCCAGATTCCGTTTGGCCATGATGGCATCCACCAGGCAAACGGGCTGGACCTCATCAAGGCACTCCATGGCCGGGTCTGCCAGAACGGGGATGATGTCTTCATCGAGCAGGTTGAACGCTTCTTTCACCGTAGCACACCTCTGCGCTGTGATTCCTTCAACCTCGACTCTTCCTTGAAACATAGCCTGGGCGAGGCTGACGGTGGTACGGATGACCGAGGGTTGCTCCGTTTCCAGGACAATGACACGGTAACCGCTGCGATGGAGCCTGAGAATGACTCCGGTCGCCAAATCACCGCCACCTCGCACCAATACCACCCTCCTCCCCAGGTTTCTCAAGCTGCTTCCGGTTGTTTGGTTGATCACTTTCATGACCTCGGCGATTACCGAGACAGCTATTTCCTGGGGTGTCTCACTTCCCAGGTCCAGACCGATGGGGCAGTAAAACTTTTGTATGGCTTGAGTCCGGCATTTCAAGGATGCAGCCAGCCTCTTGGCCTTATGCCGAGACCCGAGGACACCCAGATAGGCGATATCACGGTCCAGAAGCAGCTTGGCAGACTCCTCGTCGAAGGCATGGCTGGCAATGACGCAGACGGTACGAGCATTGATGCTTGCCTCCTCAAGGGCTTTTTGCACCGTCTCTGCGACGATTCGCTTCTTTGCAAAGGGAAACAGGTCCTCGGTTGCAAACTCCGCCCGGGTTTCCACAACCTGGGTGGGTAGGCCCACCGCATGAGCTAGTTGTGCAACCGCCTGGTTGACGTGTCCTCCCCCTATGAGCAGCAGGTTGTGCGCCTTGACCGGGAGGCTCAAATAACAAGTCCAATTGTTGGTCTCGATGTAGCGGGGAACATTGTTCTCAAGGACCTGATGCGCCTGTTCGAGGAATTGTGGATGCACTTCACCGATGGTGGCCCCTCCTTCACAAAGCCCCATCAGGGCAATTGAAGGCTGGAGTTGCAAGCCCATTACATGGTGCAATTGATGGGCCTCCCAAGCCCTGAATTGGCTGAACGCTTTCTGCATGCTTTCGGTGGTGCAGGCCAGCAGCAGCAGGTGCACCGTCCCTGCATCGCTGACTTCCCCCTGCCGGACAGTGAACGCGAGATGGCGTGATTGCTCTTGTGAGGACAGAAGATCGAGGGCTTGGCGCTGTGCGTAGGCCTCGGTTTCCCCGCCGCCGATTGTTCCGGTGACGATTCCCGCTTGATCGACCACCATGGCACCTTGGCTCCGGCTTGCCGATCCTTCGGTTTTCAGGATGATGACAAACACAAAGGCTTGATTGTGTTCGCCCAGGTATGAGGCTTGTTGCAGTACTGTGGTATTCATGGTTCCTTCCTGAAGAGTAGTGTATTGGTTTGCAAAGAACCAAAATAGATGGGGATTGCATCCAACGAGCGAGCGAGGGTTGTCATCGTCTCCGATCCTGTGTTCTCAGCTTGGTTGCAAAGCACCAGGGTCCTTCCGGCTGCACCCTTGAGGACCCCGTCTTGATGATGCAACAAATACAGATATGCTTCATCGTCGGCCACCCTGTGCCCGTCCTGGTTCCAGCCGAAGCAACACCGGCCAAGTTCCTGCCCCCACCCTGACATGCCCATGACAGCAAGCGTTGAGGTGGTGAAGTCCGGGACAACGGGATCGCAGTCGCTGTGGAGTTTCAAGGGTTTGTGGCGGGCTCCGTCGGCTTCGAGCACAAGAACATCATAGAAATCCATCAGCGTCTCCAGATGAGAGAGAGGAGGAGCGATTGCCTTATCCTTCCCCTCGCATGCATAGAAGACGCGCTCACCCTGCTTCGGTGTATGCCTGAAAACCTGCTCGTCGCTATAGTAGATGTCGCAGCCATAGTCGCGAAGTCGGGGAAGCTCCAGCTTTGTGGTGGTGGAGACCAGGACGCGTTTGCCGAATTTGGCGTAGTGGAGGGCAAGTGCCGTCAAGGCGGTGGTTTTTCCCCCGCTGCCGGTGATGCTGATGCATCCGCATTCTCCGTTGATGAAAGCGCACAGCGCTTCAAGAAGTGTAGCCATGGGGAAAACTGTACCACTGTCGATTCTGTGTTGCAAGGGAAACGGATTTCTTTCATCACTGGTTGGAATTCGGTTGGCTTGTATACTTATGGCATGGAAACACAACAAAGACAGGCTGTCGGTGTCGATATCGTAGGCAACCGATTCACACTCTGTATTCTGGATGAGGATGGCAAGCATCCCAGCTATTATTCAGGAAGAGTCGACACCCCGCTTGGGCAGGCGCACTTTTTCAACAAGGTGGGAAAAAGGAGGCTGTTGATGCCTTCGTCAGACCTTGCCGTATTGGCTTTGAAGCTGTTGGAAAGCTCACAGGTGGTGATCAAGGATGAACAGGAACATTATGCGGTATGGGCTGCTGCCGGTGTTGAACGAGGCCGGCACATGGCACGCTTTGCAGCACTGCAGCTCTACCAAGGAAGCGACTCCTCCATTCCGATCACCGCGAAGCAGGAACAACAGCTTTTGCTGTTGCAGGATGCAGAGCTCGCTTCGCTTCTCTCGGTGGTCGGCACCAGCCAACAGATAGCAGAGGATGTTCTGCAGGGGAGAGCTGATGGCAAAACCTATACCAAGGCGTTGGGAAATGAGGTGAAAAGCCGTCAGGATCCTGTCATCGGGGCTGTCAGGGAAAAGGAGCCGGAAGCTTCACCGTTTGCAGAAGAGGACACTGGTTTTCTTGCAAGAGTGTACAGGGAGCTTGAAAATCTGAAATGAGTCAACTTTCCTTATAGGTGTATCCGATACCCCAAACGGTCTTGATCCTGCTGCCGTACGCTCCGAGTTTTTTTCTGATGGTGGCAACCTGGACATCGATGGATCGGTCGGTGACAGGGTAGTCGCTTCCCTTGATCCGGGTGATCATCTGGTTGCGGGTGAAAACCTGTTCGGCATTGCCGGCCAACAGATAGAGCAATGAGAATTCAGTTGCCGTAAGGTCGATTTCTTGGTTGTCCACCAGGCACACATGCCGACCCTGATCCATGACCAGGCCTGCATGATGTACCACTTGAGGGCTCTGAAGCTGTTCCGAGCGTCTTAAGACAGCCCGGATTTTGCTGGTAAGCACATTCATGCTGAAAGGTTTTGTCAGGTAGTCATCGGCTCCCAGTTCCAAGGCGGTGATGATGTCGCTCTCCTCTCCCTTTGCCGATACCACAATGATGGGTGTTGTGTTGTTCAAACCGTATCGAAGCGTCTTGATGAGCGTAAGCCCATCCATGACCGGCATCATGATGTCGAGGATGATCAAATCGACGCTTTGCGATGAGAGAACTTCCAAAGCTTGTTTGCCGTGTTCCGCCTGGAGTACGGCATATCCGTTGCTGGCCAAGGTATAGCGTTCCAATTCTCGAATGTCGATGTCGTCTTCAACTACCAGAATCGTATTCATGATCAAACCGTAGTACACAATCCTTTATGAATGCAAGGGTTGATGTGGTTTTTTCATAGATTATTCACACCTTATGAATCAGGACGCCCGAAGGCGTCCTGTTCCGATGAGGTATTTCAGCGCGGGATGGCCAGGATTGTGGCCAACTCGGGATTCTTCTCAATGTTCTTCTTCAAATCCCGTTCACGACCCTTGTTCACATAGTCCTTCTCTTCAAAGGTATAATGGAAGTTGGTATGTACATCGTAGGTTCCGTTCATCAATGCATAGGCATCTTCGGTCATGACCAGCTCTTCATCGGTGGGGATCACCAGAATCTTGACCGGAGAGTCATCGGTGCTGATCACAAACTCACCATTTCTGCTGAAACATACTTCGTTCTTGTGTTCATCGAGCTTGGCCCCGATGGCTTCGAGTCCTTTGCAGGCTCCAAGGCGGATGTGGCGGGCCATTTCCCCCACACCGGCGGTGAATACAATGGCATCGAGCTTGCCGTCAAGCAGGGTGGCATAGCCGCCGATGTATTTCTTCAGCCTTCTGCACTCCATATCGATGGCAAGTTTCGCACGAAGGTCTCCTTCCTGGCTGGCCTTCAGCACATCGCGTCGGTCGCTCTTGCCGCACAGACCGATCAAGCCGCTCTTCTTGTTGAGGGTGGTATCCATCTCCTTGGCGCTCATGCCGGTGTTGTCCATCATGTAGGGGATGATGGCCGGATCGATGTCGCCGCTGCGAGAACCCATCACCAGGCCCTCAAGCGGGGTGAGGCCCATGGAGGTGTCGATACAGATGCCATTCTTCACAGCACAGACTGATGCGCCGTTGCCGATGTGGCAGATGATGACATTGGTATCCTTGTTTTCCTTGCCCAACACAACTGCGGCACGCTTTGCACAATAGAGATGGCTGGTTCCATGGAAGCCGTAGCGCCGTACATTGTACTTGGTGTACCATTCGTACGGAACTGCATACATGAAGGCTTCATCGGGCATGGTCTGGTGCCAGGCGGTGTCGAGGACGATGGCCTGGGGAACATCGGGCATGGCCTTTCGGGCTGCCTCGATACCCATGATATTGGCAGGCATGTGCAACGGGCCGAGGGGAACGACCTTCTTCAACTGCTCGATGACCTCATCCGTTACCAGTGCGGACTTCTTGAATACCTCGCCTCCATGCAGGACCCTGTGACCGACTGCGCCGATCTCCTTGAGGTCCTTGATGACGCCATACTCATCATCCATCAGCATGCGGATGATCAACTCGATGGCTTCCTTGTGGGTGGGGGAAGAGAATTCTGCGTGGTACTCCTCCTTGCCGTTGGCTTTATGCTCAATGGTGGAATACTCCAGTCCGATTCGCTCTACGACTCCTACAGCAAGAATATCCTTGTTCGCCCAGTCGTAGACTTGGTACTTGGCAGATGAGCTGCCACAATTCAGGGTCAGAATTACCATGAAAGACTCCTATAGTTCATATGGTTTACCGATAATTGGAATGTTGATTGGTTCCAAGTCATTAAATCACTATTACGCAGAATAATCAACCTGAAGCAAAACAGGAAGTACTAGTTCTTTTCCTATCATGAAGGTAGCTCTGCTCTGTCTGTTTCTTTTGCCCTTTGCCGATCTTGTGGGGCAATCGACACTCAATCTGACGTTCCATCCCGACACCGGATATTACAAAGGTAGGTATACCTATGCACAAAAGGCGTTTCAACTTGACGTTGAATCCAACATCAATCTCAAAAGGATGCAGATGCAGGCGAAGGTGAACAAGCTCTCATCCCCATATTTCTCCTACACCGACAGCCGATACATTGGCCTGTACACCTTCCTGCCGGCACAGTCCTGGCGAAGCCTTTCCTTTCAACAACCGGCATATTCGGTATCACTGCTGCGCGGTGGGGGAGAGCAGACCGCAATCGAGGTCCAGGCAGGCTCTTTTTCAGCCCTCTATCAGCTGGGACCGAACGATGTGCATGCTGAGGATTTAGCCTTGGCGTGGGACAATCACCTCCTTGGGCGAAACCTGATCGTCCGATACCGGTTTGATTCAGATCAGGCCTTTTGGAGTGTTGAGGGTGTATGGGGGGAGTTCCGTAGTCTTGCAATCTCAACGAAGGCGGGCATCAGAGTGGGGCCCGTCAGTTTTCAGAGCAGCAGCAACAGCCCTTTTTTTGTGCGGAACCTGGAGGCCGGCATTCATGTTCAAAAGAAGGGCTTCAGCCTGCATCACAGCTACAGCTCCACCCTTGGCCTTCCCCCCATCCATGGCGGGCACTCCCAGACGATGCAGACTGTTCTTGAGACACGCTTTGCGTATAAGGGCCTGTCAGTAGAGTACCAACAAGAATTTTTGGTTGATGCACTGAGTGCAAGGAGCCGGGAGATGGAGCTGCAGGTGCTGTATGCAGGTAACAAGCTGCATACCGGCTTGGTGTTCTCTTCCGATTCCCCGCCAAAGCTGCTGATGGAAGACAAGATGGCAAGGCTGTCCTTCCAGTCTTCAAAAATCTCTGCAGTGTTTGTATTCCAACGAAGCAACGGCTCGGTCTCCCTTCGCTTCCACCCGCAAAAAGGCCTGACAATCTCCTATTCCTTCCATATCACCACCGACCAACATAATGAATCTCCTCCTCGAGCATGACATGAGTCTTCTCAAACACGTGCTGTCTGATATGCTCGATGAGTGCTTTCACATCGCTGCTAGTGGCATGCTTGTTGGGATTGATGATGAAATTGGCGTGACGCAGAGACACTTTCGCCCCCCCGATGGAGTATCCCTTCAAGCCGCACTCATCGATCAGCTGTCCTGCATGCAGGGCTTCGGGATTCTTGAAAATACATCCTATGCTGGGGTGGTCGTACTGGCCATTCAGTTTTCGCTTTGCTTTCACCTCATCCTTGCGCTTGCGGGCTTCACTTGTCTGGGTAATCGGGGTGAGCCTGAAACCAGCTTCATAGATGATGATGTCTTTTCGGTTCGAGAACGGGGTGTTGCGGTAGGTGAAATCGTCACGGTGAATCTGTTTTCGATGCATCTTCCCGTCCATTGTCAGGTAATCGACATAGTACAGCAGATCCGAGATATGCATGCCATGTGCTCCGCTGTTGCCGGCAATGGCTCCCCCCACCGTCCCAGGAAGTCCTCCAAGCAGTTCCAGCCCGCCCAAACCATCCTCGAGGGCGTAGTCAATCGCACGGTCGAGCAAAAGGCCGCTGCGGACACAGAACATCTCACCTTGGACATGCCTTCGCCTGAGGTGGCATGTGAAGATCGTCAGCCCTTCGATACCGTCGTCGCTTATCAGGCAGTTGGTGGCGCTGCCGAGAATGGTGATCGGCAGTTTGTGCGTTTGCGCATAGTCGAGGAGGAGGCGCAACTCATCAAAATCAGAAGGGTAAGCTGCCAAGTCGGCCTTGCCGCCGGTATGGATGCCGCTGAGCCCAGCCAGTTCAACCTGCTCGATGAGCAGGTGGTCAAGGTTGATTTTTTCATCGCTATTGCGTACATTGGTATGCATGGAGTCATCTTACCCCCTTTTTTCGGGGTGGGCAACCTAAAGGAGCTCTGCATGTCTGTCCTTCTCTACAATACGATGAGCCGTCAGCTGGAACCATTCCAGCCCATCAAGGAGTCTGATGTAGGACTCTATACCTGCGGCCCGACTGTATACAACTATGCACATATCGGAAATTTGCGGACATATTTGTTTGAAGACCTGTTAAAGCGCACCCTCCTCATTTCGGGTTTCAAGGTGAATCATGTGATGAACATCACCGACGTCGGTCATTTGACCGGTGATGGGGACGACGGGGAAGACAAGCTTGAAAAGATGGCAAGCAAGACCAACCGGACGGTATGGGAAATCGCATCCTACTACACCGAGGCGTTTTTCAAGGATTATGATGAACTGAATATGATCCGGCCGTCCACGGTCTGCAAAGCCACCGATCATATAGAGCAGATGATTGCATTGATCAAGCGGCTTGAAGAGAGAGGGCACACCTATATCAGTGGGGGAAATGTCTACTTCAGCATCGACTCCATAGATGATTACGGAAAGCTTGCCCGCCTTGACCTACAAGCCTTGAGGACTGCAGTACGTGACGATGTCGAGGTGGATGGGAACAAGAAGAACAGCAAGGACTTCGTTCTTTGGTTCACCAAGAGCAAGCACGGAGAGCAGGCGATGATGTGGGACTCTCCTTGGGGCAGGGGCTTTCCCGGTTGGCACATCGAGTGCTCTGCAATGAGCATGCACTATTTGGGTGAGTCGTTCGACATTCATTGCGGCGGCATCGATGCCATTCCGGTGCACCATACCAATGAAATCGCGCAAAGCGAGGCGGCCACCGGCAAGCCTTGGGTCAAATACTGGCTGCATGGTGAGTTCTTGCTTGATGAGACAGGCAAGATGAGCAAGAGCAAAGGTGAATTCCTCACCTTGGGCCTGCTTGAGAGCAAGGGCTTCGATCCGATGGATTACCGGTATTTCTGCCTGGGCGGGCACTATCGCAGTCAGCTGAAGTTCAGCTTTGAGTCGTTGGAAACCGCTCGCACGGCCCGCCGCAACGTATATGACCGAATTCAGAATCTTTTGAATCAGGGTGCAAAAAAGATTGCGTTGCAACGAAGTGAGGCCTTGGCCTACCAATCGGCATTTCTTGAGCATGTCCAAAATGACCTGAATACTCCCCGTGCACTGGCCGACCTGTGGGGCGTGCTGAAGGATGAAGGTCTCTCAATCGATGAAAAATACACACTCTGCCTGTACTTCGACCAAGTGTTTGGCTTGAGGTTCGACACCATCACCAAGGCTGAGGAGCAAACCTTTCCACCTGAAGCGATGGCGCTGCTGCAACAGCGAATTGAGGCGAAGAAGGTGAAGGACTGGGCTCTAGCGGATTCTCTGCGTTCAGAATTGGATGCGATGGGCTATGTTGTCAAAGATACACCTTCGGGAAGCTCTTTGGAAAAAAAGATGTAACTTGGTTACTGGTGAGTTGTTAACGTTATGGAAATACAGAGCAACGATGAGCGAGCGTTCAAGCGAGTTTATGAAGAGGTTTTCCCGATATTGATGCGCGTGGTCTATCACGTCACCAACAATCAGGACCTTGCTGAAGAGATTTGCCAGGAAGCTTTCATCAGGTTCTTTGACAAGGGGATGGAGTTTGCCACCCTTGATGATGCCAAGTATTGGCTGATCAGGGTGTCGAAAAACCTTGCCATCAACCAAGTGAAACGGAAAGCCCGGGAGATGGGGATGGTGGAGAAGCTGAAAAAGTTTCCTGCCATGCATGCCAACACTTCCGACGGTGCCCAGGTGTTGGAGGATAAGGAGACCCGCAAACTTGTACAGGAGGCCATAGACCAGCTTCCTGAGAAGTTCAGGCTTGTCATTGTGATGAAAGAGTATACCGACATGGATTACAAGCAAATCGCGAGTGTGCTCCATATTTCTGAAAGTAATGTGAAGGTACGAGTCTATCGGGCACGTAAAATGCTCGAGTCGATTCTCAGCCAGGAGTAGTGTATGTGTGTGGACGACGAACTGTTGAATACCTATCTTGACGATGAGCTGCAGGAACCTTGGAAGACCCAGGTCCAGGAGCATCTTTCCTATTGCAACGCCTGTCGCCAACGTTTGGAGCAACTTCGCTCATTGCATCAGACTTTGTATGATGCAAGGTTGCGTGACTCTGACATCAAGGCTCGCCAGGATCGGGTATACGCGTACTTTGAGAAGACGCGGTTTCCCTCCGCAAACAAGAAGATGCACATTTTTCGCAAAAAAATTCAAATCAAGCTGGTTCCAGCTTTGATCACCAGCGCAGCTGCGTTCGTGGTGGTATTCATCGGTGCGTTCATGTTGTTCGGCACACAACCCCAGATGGGACAGGAAATCCTTCCTGGGGTTGTCGAGCCCATTAACAGTGCTCACATTCGGCAGGTGACCGATGTTCAGAAACCTTCTCTCGATATGTTCAGTCTGGAGCAGATCGTTCAGCATCTTGACGCTATGGGGTATGCAGTCAAGTTGGAATTGAAGGCGGTGACTCCTCTCGAATAAGAGATAAATCCTCTCGCTCTCATGTCGAAGGCTCTACATTCACTTGTAGAGCCTTCCCTATTTTGCTACTATGAACAGACTCTTTTTCCGAGTAGGAGGCAGTTTGTGAAGGCAATTGAATTGGCCAAAGCCTATGATCCAAAAACGTTTGAGGATCGAATTTATCAAGCATGGACCCAAGAGGGTTTGTTCAAGCCGGTAGCAGGGCAGCAGACTCCATTCACCATTGTAATGCCTCCTCCCAACGTCACCGGAATCCTGCATATGGGGCATGCCCTGAACAACTCCCTGCAGGACATCCTCACCCGGTACTACCGCATGACCGGCAGGCCCACCCTGTGGGTGCCCGGAACCGACCATGCAGGGATCGCCACCCAGAACGTGGTGGAACGCCAGCTTGCCAAGGAAGGCCTTCGAAGACAGGACCTCGGACGCGACCGGTTCCTTGAACGTACCTGGCAGGTGAAAGAGAAGCATCACAGCATCATCAAGGAACAACTGCAGAAAATCGGCTGCAGTTGCGACTGGGAGCATGAAAGATTCACCATGGATGAAGGCCTCAGCCAAGCGGTACGGGAAAGCTTTGTCACCCTGTATGAGCGTGGACTCATCTACAAGGGCGAGTATCTGGTGAACTATTGCCCGAAGTGCGGAACCGCACTTGCCGATGATGAAGTTGAATACCAGCCGGTGCATGCCTTCCTGTACGATGTGCGGTATCCCTACAGTGATGGAAGCGGGTTCATCACCGTTGCCACAACCAGACCCGAGACGATGTTCGGCGACGTTGCCGTTGCCGTCAATCCCGAGGATGAACGATATACCCACTTGGTGGGCAAGCTGGTGGACCTTCCCTTGACCGGCCGAAAAATCCCCATCATTGCCGACAGTTTCGTTGATATGACGTTCGGCACCGGCATGGTGAAGATTACTCCGGCTCACGATCCCAACGACTGGCAGTGCGGCAAGCGCCACAACCTTGAAAAAGTGAATGTACTGAATGCCGATGGGACGCTCAATGAGAACTGCCCGGAAAAATACCGAAACATCAATGCCATTGAGGCCCGGTCACTGGTTGTACAAGACTTGAAGGAACAGGGGTTCCTGATCAAGGAAGTGGAACACAACCACGATGTAGGTCATTGCTACCGTTGCAATACCGTTATTGAGCCGTATCTGTCCAATCAATGGTTTGTCAGCATGAAAGGTATGGCCGACAAAGCCCTCAAGGCTTGGAAGGATGAGAAAATTGTCTTCTATCCGAAGCATTGGGAGAATACCTACAGCCATTGGCTGGAAAACATCCATGACTGGTGCATCAGTCGTCAGCTGTGGTGGGGGCACCGAATTCCTGTGTGGGAGTGCCGGCAGTGCAACGAAATCATCGTAGCCAGACAGGATCCCACCGAGTGTCCGAAGTGCCATAGTACCGATCTTGTGCAGGAAACGGATGTTCTCGATACCTGGTTCAGTTCATGGTTGTGGCCGTTCAGTACGTTGGGATGGCCGCAAAAGACAGCAGATCTTGCCACGTATTTCCCAACCACCACGTTGGTCACCGCCTACGATATCATCTTCTTCTGGGTTTCCCGAATGATCATGGCTTCCTTGGAGCTGATGGGGGACGTCCCGTTCCGCGATATCTACATTACCGGTTTGGTTCGTGACAAGCAGGGAAGAAAGATGAGCAAGAGCCTGGGAAACGGAATCGACCCCTTGGATGTTGTACAGCAGTACGGCGCTGATGCGATGAAGTTCACCCTCTGCTACATGGCCACCCAAGGTCAGGACATCCTCATCGATATGGACTCCTTCAAACTTGGTTCCCGTTTTGCAAACAAGGTATGGAATGCCGCCCGGTTCCTTCTGATGAACCTGGAGGGTGTGGATGCTATCGATGTTTCCTCGGTTGATTTGTCAACCATGGACAAGTGGATCTACCACCAGCTCAATGAGGCAGCGCGGAAGGTGAAGTTGGCGCTCGAGAGCTATAAGTTCAGTGATGGCGCCCAGGCTGTGTATGATTTCTTCTGGAACGATTTTTGCGACTGGTATATCGAAAGCGCCAAACAAGGTTTGTACAGCGAGGATTCAGGGCTCAAGGAGCGGCAGGTGGCCCTGCTTCTTGACCTTCTCGCCGAGTCGATGCGCCTGATGCATCCCTTTGCTTCCTTCATCAGTGAGGAGATCTACCAAAAGCTGCCAAACGTGGAAGGTCCGCTGATCACCAGCTCGTATCCCGCTTACCGCAATGACCGGATTCATGATGAGGATGCAATGAAGGTGGCAAGACTGCAGGAAGCGGTTACATCCCTGAGGGCATTGCGTTCCGACTTGGGCATTCCTGTCGAACGAAAAATCCGCGTGGTGGTCAAGTGCGACCCGTCATTCTTTGCAGCTTCCTTCTTTGAGGAACAAAAGAGCCTGATGGCCGGCTTTGTAGGAGCTTCTTCGCTTGAAGTGGATGAGAGTGCAGACACCGCCAAGGCGGTTCCCGTTGCCGGTACCGGCTATGAGATGTTCGTCTTCGTTCGTGAGGCCATCGATGTAGAGAAAGAGGTCGCCAAGCTGGAAGCCGACATCGAGAAGAGCCGCAAGAGCCTGGAAGGTGTTCTCGCCAAACTCTCAAACGAGAAGTTCATTTCCAACGCGAAAGCTGAGGCCATAGAGAAGGAACAAGGCAAGAAGGCCGAGTTCGAAGAAAAGATAGAGAAGGGTGAAAAGCACCTGACATTGCTTAAAACGTTCCTGTAATGCATTCGGTGCTCCTTCGTCTTTCCGCCTCATCATACGAGGCAGGATGAGACGTGATATGGTTGCAAAAAGGTTTTCGAGCACCGTGAGGCCAAAGAAATGGCGTCCAGCAAAGGACGCCATACTCAAGCGATTGTTATTCGCCTTTTTCTTCCTGAATCTCTTTTCTGCGATCTTTGCAAAGTTTTGCGATTTCTGCCAAAGCCTTTCTGGCTCGTGCTGCCGAGACCTTTACTCCTTTCTCAGTGAACTTTTGGTTCTCTGCGAGGTACGTTTCATACTGCATGACAATCTGTTCGTGAATGGTCATTGATTCCTCCATGTGTCTAGGTTATCTAATTCTATCACGCTTTTTTGGCTGTGCAAGGGAAAAACCTGCATATAAAGCGTTAATTTAAGGTTATTTATGTGATAACGCGTCCTTTCCACAGAAAACCCCGTCCACTCAGACGAAGAATCAGGCCATTGAGGTACATGAGCACCACCAGCAGGATGGTCAACGGCCCGAACCGGCCCGATTGCGGCGAGAATCCGAAGTATGTTGCACATCGTTTCCAGGTGGTGAACAAGAGCAAACTGCCGGCCAGTGAGAAAATACAGGGAAGCATATAGCTTTGGTTTGAAAAAGCCAGAACCCCAAAAACCACGCTCAGAATCGGAGCAAAGCTGAGCAGGAGCAGGACCAATACAATGAGGAGAATCAAGAGGAAGCCCAGCAGGCCTTGCTTGACCACTCCGATGATGGACCGTTCCAAGCTTTTCCAACCTTGGGAGAAGGTCGTGAACATTTCGCACTGCAGGGCTGTCTGCATCGGCGCGAAGAGTTGCTTGTGTCCTTTTTTTGCGCATAAGCGAGCAAGGGCGACATCGTCGCAGATCTGGCCTTTTATCGGTATAAATCCTCCCAAGGAGATGAGTGCTTCCCGCTTGATCATCAGGTACTGCCCGATGGCCATGGAAAAAAGCGGCCACTGCAAGGAAGCTTGGAGACGGAAAGGAACGAAGAGTGCGGGATTGAAAAGCATGACACTGACCAGCACTTCCAGGGCCAGGGATCGGGTGATCTGCTTGGGATATCCGCTGATCATCTCCCCTTTCTGTGAAGCAAGCAGAAAGAGGCCGTAGGAAATCGAATCAGGAGTATGGCGAGTATCGGCATCAGTGAAGAGAATGTATGAACCTTTGCCGGCTTCGTACAACTGTTGCATCGCAAAAAGCTTGCCCGTCCATCCATTCTCAAGGGGTTTTCCTGTAATGAGACGGATGCGGCTGTCCTGCTTCTGCAGCTCGAGGACCAAGGAAGCGGTGGCATCGGTGGAGTTGTCGTCCAAGACTAAAATTTCCAGATTCTGATGTTTCTGATGCTGCAAGGATCGAACGCATTCTTCGATATGCAATTCCTCATTGCGGGCGGGAATGGCAACAGTGACCAAGTCCTCGGACTCAAACGCCTCCCAATGCTTGGTTATCCGATCGAAGTATCGTCGGTTGCTTGTGTAAAGAAAAAACGACCAGATGCCTACGATCAGGATGATGGTCGAGACCAGCAGATTCATAACTTGTCTTGCACCTCTTTCAAATATGCATCGAGGGTGGGGTCGAAACGATAGAGAGCTTTTGCTGCATCCAAGTATCCCTTTGCAGTACTCCACTCGTTTCGCTTCATGCTTGCCACACCGATATTGCTGTACAGGCTGGCCGTATCCCATCGGGAGAGAATCGGCAACCCTTCACGAAGGAGCTCCAAATATATCTGCAGTGCCTTGTTCACATCCCCTCCGGCAATCGAGGGTGCGTAGAGCAGACTGCTGGCCTTCATCAGACGCGCATACACCTGGTCGGGGTAATGCTTGTACGCCTTGTTGATCTTGGAGTTGCTGCTGATGCCCTTTCCCAGACTTCTCGGGTTGAGGAGATAGTGGATGGAATCGATTTCGGCTTCAAGGATAAGCTTGAAAAATGAATCTTCCTCCAGTCTCTCCAGTTCCTGTTCCGCTTCCTTGAGCAGTTCAAGGGAACGACTTGGGTCTTTTGGTTCTCCTTCCGTATACAGGCGGGCAAGCAGGGTGGCCGTACGAATATCGAGCACAATCTGCTGCTCCTCTTCAAGTCCTGTCTTCTGCAGCTTCACCCGCAGCTTTTCTGCTTTGTCGCAATCACCGGCATCCCTCACCACTTGGACATACTGCACAAAGGCTGGTATTTCCTTGAGAAAGGAAAAATCATCCACCAAGGCGGCACTTGCAAGGGTGCTGAGCATGCAAAGACTCATAGCCAATGAAAGAAGGATTCGTTTCATATGTGCTATTTAACCACAGTTTCCCGGCGGATGATATAGCCTGTCTGTATCGATTTGTCTGTTTTCAGATACTGTACCTTGCCGTGGTCGGCTTGTTCGATTGGCTGCAAATGCTCATCCAGCAAACAAAAGCAATCGTCTTCAATGTGATGGACATCGCTTGAGATGTATTCGATGGTCATCCCCTTGCGGATTTGATTCTTCAATTCGAGGGCGAATATCTCCGGTTCGACCTGCGTGCCGATGAAACCACAGAAAAGGTAGTCCCTGAGGTATCCCTGTTCGGTGCTCTTGTCGATTCCTTGCCCCATGGCGGGGTCGACCGGCCCATGACCGAAGAAGAAGCCGGTGGAGTACTCCCTGTGGCTTATGTCGAAGAGGTCCTGACGGAACGTCTT
>Ga0228535_1001062_pt1 | contig 52608 bp, 56 predicted proteins | sample SJ1metagenome_FD_168457 | JGI IMG/M metagenome (GOLD analysis project Ga0228535, IMG submission 168457) | Enriched culture of PCE-dechlorinating microbial communities from Ithaca, New York, USA - SJ1 | ecosystem: Engineered > Modeled > Simulated communities (microbial... > Unclassified | place... | reverse complement strand
GCCTATGTGGGAGACGGGGTCAAGCTTGGCAACAGGGTCGTGCTCCACCCCGGGGTCGTGCTGTACGAGGGGGCGGAAGTGGGTGACGACACGGTTATCAATGCCAACGTGACCGTCAGGGAGGGATGTCGCATCGGCAGCCGGGCCATCATTCACAGCGGCGCGGTAATCGGCAGTGACGGGTTCGGCTATGCGCCCGACGGTAAAGGTTACCAGAAGATCCCGCAGATCGGCATCGTCGTGATCGAGGACGACGTGGAGATCGGTTCCTGCACCACCATCGACCGGGCCGCGCTGGGTCTGACCCTGATCCGGCGCGGGACCAAGATCGACAACCTGGTGCAGATTGCCCACAACTGCGTCATCGGCGAGAACTGTATGATCGTTTCCCAGACCGGTATCTCGGGCAGCACCAAGCTGGGCGAGCACGTAACCATCGGCGGTCAGGTCGGCATCGTGGGTCACCTGGAGATCGGCGACAACGTCATGGTGGGCGCCAAGTCCGGGGTCCATAACAGCATCTCTGCGGGGCAGATCTTCAGCGGCTATCCCGCCTTTCCCCACAAGGAATGGCTCAGGGCCGCCTCCACCTTCCCCAAGCTGCCGGAGATGAGGAAGATCCTCAACTCCCTGGAGAAGAAGGTCCAGGAACTGGAAGCTAAACTGGAAGCGGCAAAGTAACGATTCTTTTCAAGGAGCCACGGAATGCTTGACGTCAAAGAGATAATGAACATACTGCCGCACCGCTACCCCTTTCTGATGGTTGACCGGATTATCGAGATGGACCCGGGTAAACGGATAGTGGGGGTCAAGAACGTGACCATCAACGAACCTTTTTTCCAGGGGCACTTTCCAGGCCACCCCGTCATGCCGGGCGTGCTCATCATCGAGGCCATGGCGCAGGTGGCCGGGATACTGGCATACCTTTCCTCGGACGATGAAATCAGGAAAAAAGTCAGCTATTTCATGGCCATCGACAACGCCAGGTTCCGGAAGCCGGTCGTTCCCGGAGATCTGCTCCGGCTTGAAATGGAGACAACCCTCAACCGTCGTGGCATCTGGGGGTTCAACGGCAAGGCGTACGTGGAGGATAAGCTTGTGGCGGACGCGGACCTGAAGGCGACTTTTGCCGATAAATAGCGAAACAACTTGGAGCGCATGATGATACATCCTACCGCCATAGTGCATCCGGGCGCGCAACTGGACGTCCAGGTGCAGGTCGGCCCGTTTGCCGTTATCGGCGAGCATGTAAAAATAGGGAAAGGTACCACCATCGGCCCCAGCGCCGTGATCGACGGCTGGACCGAGATCGGCGAGAACAACCGGATATTTCATCTCTGCTCGGTGGGCGCCGTTCCCCAGGACCTCAAGTACAAAGGGGAAGAGACCTGCTTGCGGATAGGCAACGGCAACACCATCCGGGAATTCGCCACCATCCACCTGGGCACCGTGACCGGAGACGGGGAGACCACCATCGGTGACGACAACCTGTTCATGGCCTACTGCCATGTTGCCCACGACTGCCATATCGGCAACCATGTAATCATGGCGAACGGGTCGACCCTTGCCGGTCATATCACCGTCGAAGACTATGCACGACTCGGGGGGCTGTCCGCAGTGCACCAGTTCGTGCGGATCGGGGCCCACGTCATGATCGGTGGCGGCGCAATGGTCGGACAGGACGTGCCGCCCTACACCATTGCCGCCGGAGACCGGGCAACCCTGCACGGCCTCAATCTGGTCGGGCTGAAAAGGTCGGGCTTTTCCGACGAGGTTATCGCGGACCTGAAAAAGGCTTACAAGATTCTCATCCGTTCGGGTCTCCTGACCGAGGAAGCCCTGACCCGCATCAGGGCCGAGGTCTCCCAGTCGCCTGAAGTGACGCATTTCGTCGAGTTCGTGGAAAAATCGGAAAGGGGCATATGCCGTTGAGCCGCAAGATAAGGACCGCGGTAATTGGCGTCGGCTACCTGGGAGGGTTCCATGCGGAGAAGTATGCCGCGCTCCCGAACGCCGACCTGGTGGCAGTGGTGGACGTGGACCGCGAAAGGGCCGAATCGGTCGCGAACCGGCTGGACGCGCGGGCCTTCACCTGCCATAGCGCGATTCTGGGGATGGTGGATGCCGTCAGCATTGCGGTGCCTACGCAGTCCCACTACCGGGTGGCCGGCGAGTTTCTCGAACGCGGGGTGCACGTCCTGCTGGAAAAGCCGATGACCACCACCCTCGAAGAGGCCGACGAGCTGATCAGGATCGCCCGGAAAACAGGGGCGGTGCTGCAGGTGGGGCACCTGGAGCGCTTCAACCCGGTGCTTCAGGCACTGGACGGGATCCTGAACGGGCCCAGGTTCATCGAATCGGTCCGGATAGCCCCGTTCAAGCCGCGCGGCACCGACGTGAACGTGGTTCTGGACCTGATGATACACGACATCGACATCATCCAGAACATAGTCCGCTCGCCCATAAAGAGCATCAATTCCATCGGCGCTCCTGTGTTCACCGACGAGGAGGACATTGCAAACGCCCGCATCCAGTTCGAAGACGGCTGCGTGGCCAACGTGACCGCCAGCCGCATCAGCTTCAAGAGCGAACGGCGCATGCGGATATTCCAGCCCGACGCCTACATCACCCTGGATTTCCAGAACAAGAAGCTTGCCGTGTTCCGCAAGGGTGACGGCGAGATGTTCCCCGGCGTTCCCAACGTGACCATCGACCAGCGGGAGATGGGACAGGGGGACGTCCTGATGACCGAGATAGAATCCTTCCTCGAAGCCGTTTCCGGGGGAGCGAAGCCGGTAGTCACCGGTGAGGACGGCAGGCGCGCACTGAAGACCGCGCTTTTGATTAACAAAAGACTGTGAACGGTTATCGGCCGTAGGCAAAATCACGGTGCCGGGAGGAGGATACCCCTCTTTCCCCGTGCCGATTATTCGAGACAGGTGAAGATTGATGACTATTCCGATGGTTGACCTGAATATCCAGTACCGTCAGTTGAAGGAAGAGATTGACAACGGCATCCTGGCCGTCATGGAGAAGTGCCAGTTCATCCTGGGACCGAACGTGTCCGCATTCGAGGAGGAGGCTGCTGCGTTCCTGGGGGTGAAGCATGCCGTAACCGTGGCGTCCGGCACCGACGCGCTCCACCTGGCCCTGGTGGCGTCCGGCATCGGCCCGGGCGACGAGGTGATCACCACCCCGTTCACCTTCGTAGCAACCGCCGAGGCCATCCGCTACGTGGGGGCCACCCCGGTGTTCGTGGACATCGATCCCCTGACCTACAACATCGACCCGGCAGGGATCGAGGCCGCGGTTACCCCGGCGACCAGGGCAGTGCTGCCGGTGCACCTGTTCGGACAGCCCACCGACACGGATGCCGTCGTGGCGGTCTGCGACCGCCACGGACTCCTCATGGTGGAGGACTGCGCCCAGTCCTTCGGAGCGACCTTCCAGGGGCGGATGACCGGCTCCATCGGCAGCCTGGGCTGCTTCAGCTTCTTCCCCAGCAAGAACCTCGGCTGCTACGGGGATGGCGGCATGATCACCACCGATTCGGACGAACTGGACGAAAAGCTCCGCATGCTGCGCAACCACGGGAGCAGGCAGCGCTACCACCACGGCGTGATAGGCTTCAACAGCCGCCTGGACGAGATCCAGGCGGTGGTGCTCAGGGCCAAGCTCAAGCGCATCGACTCCTACAACCGGAACCGGCGGCGCGTGGCCGGGCTCTACAGCCGACTGCTGGCGGAAACGGGTGTCACGACGCCCCACGTCGACGAAAGGGGCGTGCACGTCTTTCACCAGTACACGATCCTTACCGGCGACCGGGATCGGGTTATGAAGGGCCTTGCCGATGCCGGTATCGCCTCGGCGGTTTATTATCCCATACCGCTCCACCGCCAGGAGGTCTTTGCTGCGGCATGCGGCGGGCTTTCGCTCCCGGTGGCCGAATCGGTGGCCGGACGGTGCATGTCGCTCCCCATCTTCCCGGAGATGACCGACGGCCAGGTGGAGGAGGTGGTCGCCACGGTGAAGAAGGCATTGGCCTGACCCGGCGCAGGCCGCCTGAACGGTGCCGCGCCCGGTTCCTTGTTCCGCAGTAAATCAGGACTCCTGAATAAAGTGCAAAAGGGGAAAAACCATGTGCCGAATGACAAGACGTATGCTTTGTCTGACCCTCACCCTGGCTCTCACGGCCCTGCTGGCTTCCTGCGGCAGCGGTTCGGATGAGGACGAAGAATATGAAGGGTACAATCTCTTTTACTCGACGGTAAATTCCGAGCATACGCTGGCATTCAACGACGCGACAAACCCGCAACTCTACGGATGGGGGGCCAACGGCTGGGGCCAGCTCGGGCTCGGCACCAGGCGCGACAGCAACTCTCCCAAGCCGGTCCTAATGCTGACGGGCGTCAGTAAATACACGCAGGTCTCCATCGGCGGAGGCTTCGGTGTCGCCATCGGGGACGATGGGGTTGTCTATGCCTGGGGACACAACACCAGCGGTCAGCTTGGAGACAATACCCTCACTACCAGGTCGAGGCCGGCCCCGGTTCTGGACACCGACGAAGCTACGTCGCTTTCCGGCGTCACCGCCGTGGCGGCAGGGGGGAATCACTGCCTTGCCCTGAAGTCGAATGGCACGTTATTAGCCTGGGGGAGCAACACCAAGGGGCAACTGGGGAACAACTCCACGACTACCAGCAAGTTCGCGATCGAGGTCGATACTACCGGCATCACCGATGAGATCGTTGCCATAGCGGCCGGTGGAGAATTCAGCCTGGCCCTCACGTCGACCGGAAAGGTTTATGCCTGGGGAAGCAACGCCAAGGGGCAGCTCGGTAATGGCACCACTACGACCAGCAAGGTCCCGGTGCAGGTGAAGCAGCGTAGTGGTGCGGCGGATAGCTATACTTATACCGAGCTCGGCAATATCGACCAAATTGCCGCCGGTGGAAGCCATGCGCTCGCCATCGACGGCGCCGGCAAAATCTGGGCCTGGGGGTACAACGGTTTCGGCCAGTTGGGTGACGGCACCAAGACCTCATCCATGGGTGCCGTTCCGGTCAAACTGGAACTGAAAGACGATCAAAATCCAGTCATTGCTTGGACTGCGACGGATATTTCGGCCGGACTCGATCACTCTCTGGCCGTCATCAGCTATGGCGATGGGACTCAAATAATTCGGGTCTACGCCTGGGGCTACAACAAGTACGGCCAACTCGGCAACGGCGGTGTATTGGGAAGTGACGCGGCAGTCACAAAACCGCAGGAGGTCAAGGTCATGGTGAAAAGCACGGAGGGCCTGTCCCCGTTGACGGACATCACGTCGGTAACCACCCAGGGCCATCATTCCCTGGCGCGCGGCTCTAATAACGAGCTCTATTCCTGGGGCAAAAACAACCGGGGACAACTGGGTGACGGAACCAGAACCAGCCGCAGCTATGCTGTCAAGGTCGATTTTTGACAGGCTAGTTTCCTCATGATGGGGGTCGCACGGCCCGTCTGATTCAATCACTGGTCATTGCGCATCACGGGGGTCCCGTGTCCGGTCAGACGCGGGCCTCCCGACGCAATGACTTTTTCTTTTGAGGAGCACGAAGTGTCGGAGCCTGCAACGCCGAACAAGCGCATCATGATCATAGCCGGCGAGGCGTCCGGCGACCTGCACGGCTCCACGCTGGTGAGGGAGGCCCTGTCGCGCGACCCGTCCCTGTCCTTTTTCGGCATCGGCGGTCCCATGATGCGCGAGGCGGGAGCGGACACGCTGGTGGACGCCCGGGAAATGGCCGTGGTGGGCCTGGTCGAGGTGGCCGCCCATTTCCCCACCATCTACCGGGCCTTCCGCAGGATGGCCGACATCCTGAAGAACAATCCGCCCGACCTGCTGATCCTGATCGACTATCCCGATTTCAACCTGCGGCTGGCGCGGGTCGCCCGCAAGGCCGGGGTCAGGGTGCTCTACTACATAAGCCCGCAGGTGTGGGCCTGGCGCGTCGGCCGGGTCAGGAAGATCGCCCGGCTGGTGGACCGGATGGCGGTGGTGTTTCCCTTCGAGGTCCCGTTCTACGAGCGGGAGGGTGTCCCGGTCTCGTTCGTGGGACACCCGCTGGTGGACACCGCAAGGCCGACCATGCCGGTTGACGAGGCCCGCGGCCGTTTCGGCCTCGACCCCTCCCGCAGGACCGTGGGGCTGTTCCCGGGAAGCCGGGTCCAGGAGATCAGGAAACACCTGCCGGTCATCCTCGAATCGGCCCGCATCCTCAAGGAGCGGTTCCCCGACCTCCAGTTCATCCTTCCTCTGGCGTCCAGCCTGGAGCGTGCCGACATTGACCCCTGTCTCGAGTCCTCCACGCTCCCGGTCACGGTGGTGTCGGGCAAGGGATACGACGTGATCCAGGTGTGTGACGCCATCATCTCGGTATCCGGCACGGTGACCCTGGAGATAGCCCTGCTCGGGGTGCCGATGGTGATTATCTACCGGGTGTCTCCACTGACCTATGCCGTTGGAAAGCGCCTGATCCGGGTCGATCACATCGGCATCTGCAATATCGTGGCCGGGAAACGGGTGGTGCGGGAGATGATCCAGCATGAGGCCGAGCCCGGTCTCATTGCGGATGAAATCGCCCGGATCCTGACGGATCCGGGTTACACGGATGAGATACGGAAAGGCTTGGCGCTCGTCCGCGAACGCCTCGGGGAAGGGGGGTGCTCCGGCCGGGTCGCCGCCATCGCCCTGGAAATGCTCGAATGAAGGAAAGGTTTCAGTAAAATGGGTACCTTAAGAAGGATTCTGGGATATACCTTCCCCTACTGGAAGCTGATAGCCGTATCTCTCGTGGGCGCGGTCGGGGTTGCCGCTTCGGATTCGGCCATCGCGTTTTTTATTGGAAAGGTCCTGAAACGGGTGTTTACGGAGCATTCCTCCGAGATAACCTTTTCGACCGGGCCGATCCTGGGCGGGGTGATTTCCGTCAGTTCGCTCAGCATCTATCACCTGCTCCCGATCGCCCTGATTGCACTGTTCATCTTCAGGGGGGTGTGCCGTTTCATCCAGCAGTTCTGCATCACCTTTGCCGGACAGCTCGGCGTGCAGGGTATCCGGAACGACATCTACCAGCGGAACATGCGCCTGTCGCTCCGGTTCTTCAACAACCATCCGACCGGGGTGCTCATGGCCCGGGTCCTGAACGACGTCAACATGATGCAGAACGGAATGTCCGAGGTCATGATGTGCCTGTTCAGGGACACCCTGACGGCTGCCGGCCTGGTGGGGCTGATCATTTATCTCGACTGGCAGCTTGCCCTGATCACCCTGATTGTGGTGCCGCTGATGCTGTTTCCCACCAGGATAATCGGACGACATATCAAGCGCCTGGCCAAGCTGGGTCTTGAAAGGGTAAGCGACATCTCCTGCATCCTCCAGGAGACCTTTTCCGGCATCAAGGTCATCAAGGCCTTCGGCCTGGAAAACCGTGAAATCGACAGGTTCAAGACGGCGAACCTGAGGTTCCTCGGTTTTGCCCGCAAGACCCTGAAGTACGAGGCGCTCCATACCCCGATCATGGAGGTCATCACCTCCTTCGGCATCGCAGGGGTCATCTGGTTCGGCGGCAGCCATGTCCTGTCCGGCAGGGTGGAGGCCGATGCCTTCATCTCGTTCGTTTTCGCCATGGGGATGCTCTATACCCCCATAAAGAAGCTGTTGAACGTGTACTCGATCGTCCAGCGTTCCGTCGGAGCCGGGGAGCGGGTCTTCCAGATTATCGACGAAAAGCCCGAGATCACCGATGCACCGGATGCGTTGAGCCTCGATCGGGTCAGGGGAGAGGTCGAATTCCGTGAGGTTTCCTTCTCGTACAAGGACGAGCAGGTCCTCAGGAACGTCAGCCTGTCGGCCAGAAAGGGTGAGGTCGTGGCCCTGGTGGGACCGTCGGGCGCGGGCAAGACCACCATGGTCTCGCTGCTCTCACGTTTTTACGACGTGCAGTCCGGCGCCATACTGATTGACGGGATCGACATACGTACCGTGAAGCTCGAGGATCTCATGCGACAGATCGCGCTGGTCGACCAGGAGACCATCCTGTTCAACGAGACCATTGCCAACAATATCAGGTACGGCAAGACCGACGCGAGCGACGAGGAGGTCGAGCGCGCGGCCAGGGCCGCATATGCCCACGACTTCATCATGGAAATGCCTGAAGGTTACCGGACCAATATCGGCGACCGCGGAGTCCGACTGTCCGGCGGCCAGAAGCAGCGGCTCTGCATAGCCCGGGCAATCCTCAAGAACGCTCCGATCCTGATCCTGGACGAAGCCACCAGCGCCCTCGACACCGAGAGCGAGCAGATGGTCCAGCAGGCCATCAACAATCTCATGTCCAACCGGACCACGTTCGTCATTGCCCACCGCCTCTCCACCATCCTCCATGCCGACACCATCGCGGTGTTCGAGAAGGGAGAGATCGTCGAGCGCGGCAGTCATCATCATCTGCTGGAGACCGGCGGGCTCTACAAAAAGCTCTACGAAATGCAGTTCCAGAGCTGATGCATGATCTACGCCCTGTACGACATACTCCTCCTGCTGGCAATACCTCTCTCAATCCCCTGGTACCTCTGGCGGTACCTGCGGCGCCGGAGGCTCCGCAAGGGGATCCGCGAGCGACTGGGCTTCATCGCGCACGAGAAACTGTCTCTGCTGGAGGGGTCCGGCACGGTCTGGGTCCATGCCGTGTCGGTGGGGGAGACCATGGCGGTGCGGCCGCTGCTGCGGGCGCTGAAGACCAGGTATCCCGAACGGAAAATCGTCCTCTCCACCGTAACCGAGACGGGGAGGGAAATAGCGGAAAAGCTCTCCGATGCCGACCTCTGCGTCTTTTTTCCATTTGATTTCCGTTTTTCCGTACGGCTGGCCCTGAAACGGATCAGGCCCTGCCTCATCGTGGTGGTGGAGACCGAGATCTGGCCGAACTTTCTCCGCCATGCCCGGCTTCTGGGCATTCCGGCGGTCCTTGCCAACGGCCGCATCTCGGACAAATCCTTCGGGGGATACCGGAGGTTCTCCCGGCTGTTCAAACCGGTGCTGGAAAACTTTTCGGCCTTCTGCATGCAGACCGGCGAGGACGCCAGCAGGATCGCGATGATTGGAGCACACCCCTCCCGGGTTCACGTGGCCGGCAACCTGAAGTACGACATCCCTGTTCCGAACGTTCCGGAGGAGAAAAAGACGGCACTCCGCGGCCGGTACCGCATTCCCGACCGGGTGCCGGTTTTTACCGCGGGGAGCACCCACCAGGGAGAAGAGGAGGCGGTACTGGCTGCATGTGTCGCCCTGGCCGCCGAGGGGACGGCGTTCTTCCTGGTGCTGGCGCCGCGTCACCCGGAGCGGGCCGGGGAGGTGGCCGAGCTGCTGGGGAGGTTCGGTATCCCTTTTGCCCGGCGCTCATCCTTGGACGAGCGTACCGCAACCTTTGCCGCCGGAGAGGCGCTTCTGGTCGATACGGTCGGCGAGCTGATGGACCTCTATTCTGTGTCGGACCTGGTGTTTGTCGGCGGCAGCCTGGTGCCGGTCGGCGGTCACAACATCCTGGAGCCGGCCTCGCTGGCCGTGCCGGTGCTATTCGGACCCCATATGAACAATTTTAGGGAGATTGCTTCCAGGATGCTCGGCTGCGGCGGCGGGCGCCGGGTGGACGACGCAGCCATGCTGAAAGAGGCGATCCGGGACCTCCTGGACGACGAAGCGGGCCGCAGGGAGATGGGCGAAAACGGCGTCAACCTCCTCAGGGAGCACAGCGGCTCCACGGAGCGGCACATGGAGATTATCGCGTCCCTCCCCACAAGGATGGGGGCGGCCTGAGCGGCCGGGCACGAGGCGGATCCCTTGAAAACCGCGTGGCTTGAGAGATATTTCCGGGAACTGTGGGAGGGGAAACGGCGGACCCCGGCCGACAGGCTGCTGCTCGCCCTGCTCGTCCCGCTATCCCTGGGGTATGCCCTTGTCCTGCGGATACGGGCATTGCTGTACCGGACAGGCGGGTTACCCTCCTTTTCTCTGGGAAAACCGGTTATCTCGGTGGGTAACCTTTCAGTGGGCGGAACAGGAAAAACACCCACGGCCATCCTGCTGGCCCGCCTGCTCCTGGCGCGGGGGAAACGGGTGGCGCTTCTCTCCCACGGTTTCGGCGGTCCTGAGGAAGACCGGGTACGCGTGGTCTCGGACGGCCGATGCATTCTCCTCGCTCCTCCCGAGGCGGCGGATGAGCCTTTTCTGATCGCGCGCTCGGTTCCGGGGCTGATCGTGATGACGGGACGTGACCGCTATCGTGCCGGACTGCATGCCCTTGAAAAGTTCCATCCGGACGTCTTCATCTTGGACGACGGCTTTCAGCACCAGCGTCTCCGCCGCGATCTGAACATAATCCTGCTGGACGCACGGAACCCTTTCGGCAACGGCCACACCCTCCCGGCCGGACTCCTGCGCGAGCCGGTCTCGGCCCTGCGGAGGGCCGACTTGGTCGTCCGTACCCGCTGCGAAAAGTCGAGGGAGTATCCTCCGGTCCGCGGGATCCCCACGTGCCGCTCCTACCACCGACTGGCCGGGATAGCGCCTTTCGATGGGGGGCCGCCGGCATCCTTCTCCCTGCTGGCCGGCAGGAAGGGGGTCGCCTTTGCCGGCATCGGCGATCCGTCTTCCTTCTTCACGGCGCTGCGCCGGGAAGGGTTGACGCTTGCCGCGACCCTGGCCTTCCGGGACCACTGCCGCTATGACGGCGGGGAGGTGGGGGAGATCCTGCTGGAGCTCGATAAGACAGGGGCCGACTACCTGATCACCACGGAAAAGGACTCGGTCAAGCTGGCTTCGTACGGCGGGCTCGGCGTTGACCGCTATGCGGCGCTCCTGGAAATCGAGATCGCGGACCAGGAGGTCCTCGAAAAGGCGATAGAGAAACTGCTTTAACATTTGGGTGGTTTTGTGGCAATATACGAACTTTATCCGGCCCCAATGGGATGTCCCGCTGCAATATTGCGGTATCGCAAATCCGGATACAAACCTTTGACGGCTTCGCGACATGCCTGGAACAGCCTGGAAGAAAGCCTCTACCTCCCGCGGGTTGGAGGGGCAGGGTGGGGGAGGATCGTTTGAGGGGTCGTCAGACATTTTCTGTGGAATCCGTTGATCAGGAGCCATGCCATGGAGCTGGTTAAAGAACTGCTGGATATTCTCGCGTGTCCCAGGTGCAAGGGCCCCCTCGGCCAATCCGGCGAAGACCTGGTCTGCCCGGCCTGCGGGCTGAAGTACCCGGTCCGTGACGGGATCCCGGTACTCCTCGTGGAAGAGGCGATAAAACTGGGTGAGGAATGAAAAGTGAAAGGTGAAGCTGGAAAGCGGATACTGGTGCTCCGTTATCGGTTCATCGGCGACACCATCCTGACGGTCCCTTTTCTCAGAAACCTGCGTCGTGCCGAGCCCGATGCCCACATTGTCTGGGTGGTGGCGCCCGGCTCCTCGGACATGGTGCAGGGGATACCCTACGTGGACGAGATGCTCTTCTGGGATCCGGTCACCATCCATGCCGACAGCCGCGGAGCGCACCGGACCCTGGGCGCCAAGTGGAGATTCATCAAAGAGCTGCGGGCCCAACGCTTCGACAAGGCCTATGTCCTGAAGCGCTCCCTTTCCAGCGCCATCATCGCCTGGCTGAGCGGCGCACGGGAACGGGTGGGGTTCGACACCGAGGGACGGGGGGGCCTGCTCACCCGGCGCGTTCCCTATCGCCACGACCGCCACGAGGTGCTCAATTTCCTGGAGGTCCTGCGGGCCGACGGGGTGCCGGTGACCGACGACTACCTGGAATCCTGGTCCACTGCCGAGGAACTGAAAAAGGCCGATGAGCTCCTGGCGAGTGAAGGCTTCGCTCCCGGAGAGAGCTTCGCGATCATTCACCCGTTTGCCGCCATACCCCAGCGGGGCTGGCACCTGGAGGATTTCGCCCGCCTGGCCGCCCTGCTCGGGGAGGATGGCCTCCGCGTTGCCGTACTGGGTGCGCCGCGCGAGAGAGGGATCTTCGAACAGTCGCGGGACCTGTTCAACGGCTGTGCGGACCTGGTGGGAAAGAACGACCTGAGGACGTCCATGGCGCTGCTCCGGAGGGCCGCGCTGTTCGTGGGGAACGACAGCGGCATCATGCATCTGGCGGCCGCTGCCGGGACCCCGCTGGTGGCCCTGTTCGGGCCCCAGTCGCCGGTCAAGTTCGGACCCTGGAGCGAACGCGCCAGGATCATCTACAAGCAGTTTCCCTGCTCCCCGTGCAGGCAGAAGTTCTTTACCGAGTGCGAGCCTTCTCAACGGATGAAACCGGCCTGCATGGAGGCGATTTCCGTCGAGGACGTGCTTACGGCCTGTCGGGAACTCCTGGAAGGTAACGGCTCCCGCGGGGAAGCGTGACGGCGTGGTATTCTGCCTCAACGCCGCCGGTAGCGCGAGGAAAAACGGATACCGCTCGTGGGTGAAGGGTTCTCTCGGTGCCCTGGCCGCTCTCCTGACCCTGGTGGCGCTGTTCAACTACCTCATGGATCCGCTCTGGTGCTTCGACCACTGCAACCGCTGGAACGGACGACAGATCGGTTTCAATGAACGGCTGCAGAAGACCAACCTGGTGACGTTCAGGGATTTCCCCTACCGGTCGCTGCTCATCGGCAGCAGCCGGGTGGCCGCCCTGAACCAGAACGACTTCACGGGTGCCGGCGCCTTCAACTACGCCGCAGCGACCATGATCCCCGCCGAGTACGAGGAGTACATCCGGTATGCCAGGGAAAGGCGCGGACGGGATTTCGAAACGATACTCATCGGGATGGACTTCTTCGGCAGCAATGCCAGCTACAAGAAGACCTTTGAGGCTCCGGAGCGCTATTTCGAGACCAGCAATTCGTTCCTGTACCGGTACCGGATGCTGCTCACCGGCGATACGCTCCGCTATTCGGTGAGCAACCTGAAGGCAAACGGGAAGCAGGTGCGGGGCACCTATGACAGAGGTAACGTCCGTACCCCGAGCGCCAGGTCCCGGGCCGACAGGGAGAACCTGATGCGCGAACAGTTCGTCTGGTTCAGCACCGAGGGGTATGGCGGTCATTACCGTTACGACGAACGGCTGAAAGAGAAGCTTCAGAAGCTCAAGCACGACAATCCGGGAACCAGATTCGTGGTTTTTACCACTCCGGTGTCCAAGCCGCTGTTCTGCCTCATGCTGAGGCTGAACCGCCTCCCGGACTACGAGCGCTGGCTGCGGGATCTGGTGAAGGTCTTCGGTGGCGTCTACCACTTTATGGACCTGAACAGCGTGACCCGTGACTACGACCGCACCTTTACCGACTGCGACCACGTCTATCCGGCCGTGGGCACGCTTATCGCCCACCGGGTTCTGGGCATTCCCGGCAAGGCCGTACCCGCCGATTTCGGCAAGCTGGTGACAAAGCGGAACATCGACGCGATTATCGCCGGGGTAAGGGCACAATGCCACGAGTGCGGGAAGTGAAAGCTGAAACCAACTGGAATCGCGAAAGGAACTGAGCGATGTCATCGGTCACGACTGACGGACAACACAACATCGGGTACCTCTGCACAAGGGGACAGTGCGAAGCGGGCAGGTCCGACAGGGTCGCCCTGCGTTTCATCACCCCGTCCCTGGAGCGGCACGATTATACCTTCGCCGACCTGGACGGGCTCACCAACCGGTTCGCCAACGCGCTGGCAACGCTCGGCTTCGGCAAGGGGGACATGTTCTTCACCTTTCTGCCCAAGGCGGTCCCGCAGTTCGTCGCCTTTCTCGGGGCCTTGAAGCTGGAGGTGGTGGCCGGCACCCTGTTCTCCAACTTCGGCGAAGAGGCGATCCTGGACCGGCTGGGAGACGCATCCGCAAAAGGGGTCATCACAAAAAAGAGCTTCGTCAAAAAGATCGCCGCGGTCCGCGACAGGATGCCGGCCCTGCGCTGGATAATCGTGATCGACAGCGACCGGCACCTGGCCGACGACATCCTCAGCTACGACCGGCTCATGGCCGAGTCCTCGCACGAGTTCACCGTCCCGCGGACTTCCCCGGACACGCCCGCCATCCTGCACTATACCTCGGGCTCCACCGGCAAACCAAAGGGGGTGCTGCACGTCCACCGGGCGGTCCTCTCCCATACCGCCACGGCGGCCGGGGTGCTGGGTCTCAGGCAGAACGACGTCTACTGGTGCACTGCCGACCAGGGGTGGGTGACCGGGACCTCGTACGGCATCGTCGGGCCCTGGAACCTGGGGGTGACCCAGATCCAGTTCGCGGGCAGCTACAACCCCGAATCGTGGTTCAGGATCCTGGATGAGGAGCGGGTGAACGTCTGGTACACCGCGCCCACCGCGCTGAGGATGCTCATGCGGGAGGAGCCCGATTTCTACAGCCGTTTCAGCCTTCCTTCGCTGCGCACCATCTTCAGCGTCGGCGAGCCGCTGAACCCCGAGGTTATCGCCTGGATCCGCCGGACCTTTTCACGCGATATCTTCGATACCTGGTTTCAGACCGAGACGGGCGCTATCATGATCGCCAACCGGCCCGGCCAGGAGATCAGGCCGGGCGCCATGGGAAAACCGGTGGACGGCATCGAGGCCGCCATCGTGTCCGACGAGGGAGACCCGGTTGCCGATACCGTGACCGGAAACCTGTGCGTCAGGGCGGGCTGGCCGTCCATGTTCGTGACCTACCTCAACAACCCGGAGGTCTACGCCGGCAAGTTCAAAAACGGCTGGTACTATTCCGGGGACAAGGCCTACCGTGACCCGGACGGTTACTTCTGGTTCGTGGGCCGGTCTGACGACGTCATCAACACCGCCGGGCATCTGATAAGCCCCTTCGAGATCGAGAGCACCCTGCTGGAGATAGAGGAGGTGGCGGAGGCCGGCGTGGTGGGCGTGCCGGACGAGATCCTGTTCGAAAAGGTGGTTGCGTTCGTAGCCCTGCACAGGAAATACGGCTACTCCCAGGAGCTCGAGCTGAAGATCCGGCTCTACGTGACCCATAAGCTCTCTTCCGTTGCCACCCCCCATGACGTGGTCTTTGTGGAGGACATACCGAAGAACAAGAGCGGCAAGATCATGAGACGTGTCCTGAAGGCGAGATACCTGGGCACGGATGCAGGCGATATATCAACACTGGAGGTATAGCGATGGAAATCATGGAAATCCTTAACGGCATATTCCGCGAGGTGTTCGACGACGGCGGCCTGATCATCAAGCGGGAGACGACCGCGGACGACATAGACGACTGGGATTCCCTCTCGCACCTGAACCTGGTCATTGCGGTGGAGATGAAGTTCGGCGTCAAGTTCGCCCTGGGCGAGCTCCAGTCCCTGAAGAACGTGGGCGACATGGCGGACCTGATCGACAGGAAGCTGAAAAAGAAGTAACCGACCGGCGGGTCCGCACCTTCGATATTACCCGGGGAGGCCATGTGCCTCCTTTTCGTGTGTCAAAAGGAGTGCTGAATGCTCTTTAATTCCTACGAATTCTTGTTTCTTTTCATGCCGGTAACGCTTATCGGCTTCTACCTGCTCAACAGGATTCGGCTCACCATTGCGGCCAATGCCTGGCTGCTGTTCGCCTCGCTGTTTTTCTACAGCTGGTGGGATGTCAAATACCTCCCGCTCATACTGGGATCGATCCTTTTCAACTATACCATCGGCAGCCTGCTGATTGACGTGGACGCGATGAAACGGCGCTTCGTCTCCAAGAAGGGGATACTGTTCTTCGGCATAGGGATGAACATCCTGTTCCTGGGCTACTTCAAATACATGGACTTCTTCATCGCCAACATCAACATGGCACTGGGTCTCGACCTGCCGCTGCTCCATATCGTCCTGCCGCTGGGCATCAGCTTCTTCACCATCACCCAGATCGCATTCCTGGTGGACTCCTACGAGGGACTGGTCGAGGAACGGAAGCTGCTCAACTACGCGCTGTTCGTCACCTTCTTCCCCCATCTGTTGGCCGGCCCCATCCTGCACCACAAGGAGATGATGCCCCAGTTCGACCGGCTCAGGAACAAGGTCCTGAACTACCGGAACTTCGCCCCCGGACTGTATCTCTTTTTCATCGGCCTTTTCAAGAAGGTCGCCGTGGCGGACCAGTTTTCCGTCTGGGCCAAGGCCGGCTTCGATACCGCGCCCACCCTGGGGTTTCTCGAAGCCTGGGCGACCAGCTTCTGCTACACCTTTCAGCTCTATTTCGATTTCAGCGGCTACAGCGACATGGCCATCGGCCTGGGCCTGTTGTTCAACATAAGGCTCCCGGTCAACTTCAACAGTCCCTACAAGGCAACGGGCGCCATCGATTTCTGGAAACGGTGGCACATCACCCTCACCAATTTCGTAACCACGTATATCTACACCCCCATCCTCCGTTCCTTCAAGAGCATAACCTTTGCCCGTTCCATGGTGGCCATATTCGTGGCCATGTTCATCTCGGGGGTCTGGCACGGCGCCGGCTGGACCTTTGTTATCTGGGGCTCGCTCCACGGGGCCGCGCTGGTGATCAATCACTGCTGGAAACGTAAAAAGCTCAAGATGCCCAGGTTCCTGGCGTGGTTCATCACGTTCAACTTCGTGAACCTCTCGTTCGTCTTTTTCCGCGCCCAGGACTGGGCCTCCGCCATGAAGGTCTTCAAGGGGATGGCGGGTCAGACCGGGGTGATACTCCCCAGGTTTCTCGGCAGGCTGCCCCTCATCGGGGACCTGGACGTGCAGTTCGGCAAGCACTGGCTCGCCGGTATCCAGGGCAAGGACGAAACGGTCTGGTACCTGTTGGGAGCACTCGTCATCGTGCTGACGACCAGGAACTCGATCCAGATGACCGATTCCTTCAAGCCGGGATGGAAGAGCCTGCTGTTTATCCTGGCGATCGCCGTTTACGCGCTGCTGAACATGAGCAAGGTCAGCGAATTCCTCTATTTCCAGTTCTAGTTTCAGGGCCGACCATGAAATACCGGAAGTTTACAATCTTCGTACTTTCCTTTCTGCTGTTCTTCGTGCTGCTGAATCTCGTGGTCTGGAAATGCTGCACCGAGGTCCTGTTCACCAAGAAGTACGACGGCGGCGACTTTGCCCGCATGGGGTACGCCCTCGGCTCCAGGCAGTACCGGAAGGTGGTCAACGACCTTCCGAAGCGGCATATCAGCCTGAGGGAGTACGACGGCCGGAAGGTCGACGTCATGACCATAGGCGATTCGTTCTCCATGGGGGGAGGAGAGGGGAGGAACAGCTACTACCAGGACTTTATCTCCACCATAAACAACAACTCGGTCCTGAACATCTACCCCTACCCGACCGGCGACAGGGTTGCTGGCTTCTCCCCGATCTCTACCCTGGCCGTGCTGATAAACAACGGCGACCTGGACAGGATCAAGCCGCGCTACATCCTCATAGAGTCGGTGGTGCGCTACTGCATCCCCCGCTACGGGAAAGAGCTCGACCTCAGCGCCACGGACTCCCCCGCGGCCATCAGGCGTTACTATGCAGAGACCACCTACCGCCTGGACTACCTCCCCAAGGTGGGCTTCATCAACGACGGCAATTTCAAGTTTTTCTATTACAACCTGCTGTATCGTTTCTCCGACAACGGCTTCAGGGGAAAGATCTACCGCAGGAAGCTTTCGAAAAGCCTTTTTTCGGCGCGGGCCGACGATGAGCTGCTGTTCTTTTACGAAGATCTGACCATGCTCCCCTACATAAACTCCCGGACGGTAGGGGCGGTGAACGAGACCTTCAACAGGCTGGCCGACATCCTCGGGAAGAAGGGGATCAAGCTCTATTTCATGCCCATCGTGGACAAGTACGACCTCTACCGGGAGTTCATCGTCGATAACCCCTATCCGGAAAACAGGTTCTTCGACGAACTGAGGCGGCTGCCCAGGCGATACACCCTGATAGACACCAAGGCAATCCTCCTCCCCATGGTCAGGGCGGGAGAAAAAGACGTCTACTTTGCCGACGACTCACACTGGACCTGGAAGGCCGCGAAGAAGGTGTTCGAGACGGTCCGGTTCCCGTAAGCCGGCCGGTCGGCAGGGTGGGCAAACCCTATTAATCGTTTGCCTGCCGGATCGGTGGGCGGAAAAGACCGTCCGCCCTGTGTAAAATCCTTACGGGCTACTAAGGGTTTGTCCGTAAATAACGTTCCGAGAGATCGCAACTAAGATAGTAAATATATGAACGAATACAAGAAATACTCATGGCGCGTGCTGGCGGTCCTGCTGGCGTTTATCGCCGTCAATGGCGTACTGTGGAAATGCTGGACCGAGAGCATCCTGGCAGCCAACTCCAACGGCGGCGATCTGGCCCGTATGGGATACCTCCCGGGCTCCAAGTTCCTGCGCAAGAACCAGGTTGACCTGCCGATCCGCCACCTGGAGGAGGACGAATACCAGGGCCAGCCGGTCAGGGTCCTGACCATCGGCGACTCCTTCTCCAACGGGGGCGGCGGCGGAAAAAACCGCTTCTACCAGGATTACATAGCATCTATCAACCGCTGCACGGTGCTCAACATCGAGCCCTACCAGACCCTGGACCCCATGGCCCTGACAGTGGTGCTCAACAATAACGGCCAGCTCGACAGGATCCGGCCGAAATATCTCATCCTGGGCGTGTCGGAAAAATTTTGTGTCGCTCAACTGGCCAACCCCATAGACTTCAGCCGGAACCTTGCCCCGGAGCAACTGGCCGGTATGAAACGGATGGGATACAATACCATTCCGCCGGTCAAGATTTTCTTCATCAACGAGGGAAATTTCAAGTTTCTCTGGTACAGCCTTCTCTATAGGTTTTCTGATAACGCGTACGGCGGCAAGACCTATGTGCGTGAGCTGGACCGCCCCCTTTTCAGCGTGGAAAACGGCCGCAGGCTGCTGTTCTACCGGGACGACATGCGGAATGTCACGCTTTCCAACCCGAAGACCGTGGCCCTGGTGAACGCCAACCTCAATACCCTGGCCGACCGGCTGCGGGAAAAAGGGATCAGGCTCTACTTCATGCCGAGCGTGGACAAATACAGTCTCTACAGCAGGTTCATCGTCGACAATCCCTACCCGGAAAGCACGTTCTTCGAGGAGCTCAGGAAACTGCCGAAACGGTACGTCCTGATTGATACCAAGAAACTGCTCCTGGAGGAACTGGAGCGGGGGGAAAAGGACGTCTTCTATCCCGATGACACCCATTGGAGCTGGAAGGCCTCCCGGAAGATATTTACGGAGACGCGGTTCGAATAAACCGCCCGAGCGTCGACGGATGCGAGGAGGCTTTCTCCGAGTCGCGTCCACTGTTGCCGGCGTTTTTCATCGCCCTGAATGTAACTATTTTGAATCCGTATCGTATTAAAGGATGAAATGATGGAAACGGAAAAAAACGGGAAGACCAGGATATCCGCGATAGTGCGGACCTTCAACGAGGAGCTGAATATCCGGGAATGTCTGGAGAGCGTCTCCTGGGCGGACGAGACCATCGTGGTCGACGCGTTCAGCACCGACCGGACCGTCGAGATCGCCAATGAGCTCACCGACCGGGTGATCCTCCACGAGTGGCCCGGCCACGTGGGGCAGAGCCAGTTCGCCACCGACCAGACCGAGAACACCTGGGTCTTCAGCATCGACGCCGACGAGCGGGTCTCTCCGGCGCTCCGCGACGAGATCCTGGCGCTGGACCTGCAGCATACGCCCCATGACGCCTTCGACATGCCGCGGCGCCATTTTTTCATGCAGCGATGGATTAACCATTCGGGATGGTACCCGGACCGGAACATCCGGCTGTTCCGCAAGGACCGCTGCTGGTGGGGGGGATACGAGCCACACGACAAGATCCAGGTCCCCGGCACCCTGGCGAGCCTGAAAAACGACCTGTACCACTACATCTACCGCGACATCGACCACTTTGCCGAGACCAAGAACCGGTACGCCACACGCACGGCCCGTGACCACTTCAGGACCGGACGCCGTTCGACCCTGATGCACTTCACCCTGCGGCCGCTGCTCACCTTTTTCGATCGCTACCTGATCCGCCGCGGTGTCCTGGACGGGCTCCCCGGATACGTCATCTCGGTCATGGAGGCCTACGGGGTGTTCCTCAAGTACCTGAAGCTTTACGAAATGCAGCGCCGGCTGATGCGCTTCCCCGGGCAGGGGGAGGACGGGGGAGCCCGGTGAAGGTCTCGGTAATCGTCCCCACCTATAACCGGCCCGCGGCGCTCCGGCTCTGCCTGCTGAGCCTCTCCGGCCAGACCAGGCTGCCGGACGAGGTGCTGGTGGCCGATGACGGCAGCGGCCCGGAGACCGCCGCGACCGTGGCGGAGTTCGCCCGGTCCGCAGAGTGCCGCTTCGAGCTGCGGCACGTCTGGCAGGAGGACGACGGATTCCGTAAGCCCAGGATACTGAACGAGACGGTCAGGCAATCCGGCGGGGATTTCCTGGTGTTCATCGACGGTGACTGCATGGCCCACAGGGAATTCGTCCGCTCCCACCTGCTGAGCGCCGGGCCCGGAGTCATAGCCAGCGGCAAGCGGGTGGACCTGGGGAGGAGGCTTTCGGAACGCGTCCTGCAATCGGGCCGTCCCCTGACCGCCATCTCCGTGCGGCTGGTGCTCGACTCGCTGTTTTCGGATACCCGCAAGGCCGAAGAGGCGCTCCGGATCACGAACCGGTCGCTGCGCAGGCTCCTGCACCGTGACGCCATCAGCGACGACGGCGTCTGGGGATGCAACTTCAGCGTGCACCGGGACCTGTTCTACGCCATCAACGGCTGCGACGAGGATTTCCTGGACGGCTCCATCGAGGACAACGATCTCGGCATCCGGGTCCTGAATTCCGGGGGCCGGATCAGGTCGGTGCGCGCCCTTGCGGTGGTCTTCCACCTCTGGCACCGCTCCACCTGGAGCTTCGCCAACGAGGAGTTTGTCAGTAACCGGGAGATCCTGCGGCGCAGAATAGCGCTGAAGGAAGTCCGCTGCATCAACGGTATCGTCAGGGGCACCGAGGCACCCGGCGAGGCCCTCCGGGGAACGCGGGAATGAAGGTCCTCCTGATCAACAACGACAAGGGATGGAGCGGCGGACAGGAGCACCTGAAGGACCTGGCGGCCGAGCTGACCGGCAACGGGGCAGAGGTCCGGTTTCTGGTAAGGGCCGGGTCCAAATCCGACCTCCGTTTCAGGGAGACCGGCCTGCCGGTGCACCCCCTGCCGGGCCACGGCCCGCTGAACGACGTAATTGCCTTCTGCAGGCTGGTGCGCCTGCTGCGGCGTGAACGGTTCGATATCGTTTCCGTGAACCGGGAGCACGACCTGCTGCTCAGCGCCCTGGCCTGGAAAGCCGCCTTTCCCTTCGGCGGCGAAGGGAAATTCATCGTCAACTACCATATCGGGACCGCCAGGAAACAGCCGCTCCTTTCCACTGCCGACGCGGTTGTATGCATCTCCCGGCACGTGCGCGACAAACTCTGCGCCGCAAACCCCGCTGCCGCCGATAAATCGGTGATTCTCTACCACGGGATAGCTCTGCCCGCTCCTCCGACAGAGGAAAAATTCAAGCCCGGCCGGGAGCGTCTCTTCTTCCGCGGAGAGTCATTCCCCCTCATCGGCATGCTGGGTGAGTTCTGGAAGAACCAGGTCGAGCTGGTGGAGGCGGTGCCGTTCCTCAGGGAAGAGTTTCCGGGACTGAAGGTGGCTTTCGTGGGGGACAACAGCGACCAGGGGCTGGTCGGGCCGGTGCTTGACAGGATCCGGCGGCTCGGCCTGGAGGCCAGTTTCATCTTCACCGGCAGGATTCCGAGGGAACGAATTCCCGAGGTGTTTTACGATTTCGACCTCTCGGTCAGCACCCATCGGAACGAGGGGTACGGCATCGCGCACCTGGAGAGCCTGGCGGCCGGGACGCCGCTGGTGGCCTTCAACGAAGGGGGGCTGGTGGACATCCTGGAGGGGGAGGACGCGGGTCTGCTGGTGGACGGCGGCCCCGGGGAATTCGCGGCAACGGTGGCCGGGCTGCTGCGCGACCACGACCGGCGCTTCGCCATGGGCAGGCGCGGCTACCGGCTGGTGGCGGAGAGGTACTCCCTCAGGGCCATGGGGGCCAGGTACCTGGAGTTCTACCGAAGCCTCCTGGAGGGGAGTGAATGACCGATGTGAACGGCGTCAGCGTCGTCATGCCCAACTACAACGGTGCCCGGCTGCTGGAGGAAAACCTGCCGTCGATCATCCGGGCCATGGAGGCGTGGGGCGGCCCCTACGAGATCATGGTGGTGGACGACTGCAGCAACGACGGCAGCGTTCCCCTGGTGGGCCGGCTGTTCCCGACGGTGCGGACCCTGGTGAACGACGCCAACCTGGGCTTTGCACGCACCTGCAACCGGGGGATGGCCGCGGTGCGCTTTCCCGTGGCCTTCTGCGTCAATACCGACGTGCGGGCGGAGGCGGATCTGGTGGGGCCGGTGCTGCGGCACTTCGCCGACCCGAGCGTATTTGCCGTCACCCCGAACATACTGGCCGAGCGGGAAGGGAAGAACCAGGGGATCGTGTCCGGACTGTACGGCAAGGGGTTCATCAAGGGCGGATTCGCCCCCTTGGAAACACGGACCGGGGTCAGGGAGAACCTCTACGCCATCGGGGCCTGCGTGGCTTACGACATGGACAAGTTCCGGGCCCTGGGCGGGTACGAGGAACTGTTCACCCCCTACCTGTTCGAAGACGTGGATATCTGCTATCGGGCCTGGAAACGGGGATGGCGGAGCCTGTACGAACCGGGCGCCACGGTGCATCACTACAACAGCGCCACCATCGGCCGGGCCGGCAGGAGGCCGAAGCGGACGGTCTACTTCCGCAACCGGTTCCTGTTCCACTGGCTGAACCTGACCGATCCCGGCCTGGCGGCCATGAACCTGCTGCACACCGCACTGCGCCTGTCGGTCAGTTTCCTGTGGCTCGATTTCCCCTATTACCGGGCATTCTGGGGCGCACTGCGGCGGATCGGCCCGGTCATGGCCCGGCGCCGTGCCGCCGGATCCCTGCAGACCCTGGGAGACCGGGAGATCCTGCGAAGAACCTCCGGAGAACCATCATGAGCAACCCCAAGGTCAGCGTCTGCATCCCCTCCTACAACTGCGCCCCCTTTCTCGGGGATGCAATCCAATCGGTGCTCGAACAGGGGTACGCCGATTTCGAGCTGCTGATCATCGACGACTGCTCCACCGATGCCAGCTGCGAGATCATTGCCCGCTACGCGGAAAGTGACCCGAGGATCGTCTTCCTGCGCAACGAGGGCAACCTGGGCATGGTCGCCAACTGGAACCGCTGCATCGAACTGGCAAAAGGCGAGTACATCCACTACCTGTTTGCCGACGATCTGTTCGCCTCGCCGGCCTGCCTGGAAAAGATGGCCGCGGTCCTGGACCGGGACCCGGAGGTATCGCTGGTGGTGTCGGCCCGCAACATCATCGACGAGCACTCGCGGATCAAGCGGGTCGCCTCCCACTTCAACGACGGGACGGTTTCGGCGGGAGCCCGGGTCATCCGCCGCTGCCTGTTCGAAGCCCGCAACCTGATCGGGGAACCGTCGGTGGTCATGTTCCGGAAATCCCAGGCCCTGCGCGGCTTCCATCCCGGCTATTCCCAACTGGTGGACCTGGAGATGTGGTTTCACCTGCTGGAGCAGGGGAAGTTCGCCTACCTGGGCGAGCCCCTGGCCTCCTTCCGGGACCACCCCGGACAACAGACCAAGGTCAACATGCGGCGCATGCTCCACATCGACGAGTCCATCCACCTGCTGCGGGACTTTGCCGGCAAACCCTACAACGGTTTCGGACCGTTCACGCTCTGGTATCTCGGCTACAGCCAGGGATACCGGATCTGGAAGCTCCACCGGCAGGGACTCATCGACCGCCAGACCGCAATCGAACGGATCGGCAGGGGCCGTGACGTGGGGCGGTTCCTGTCCCTGCTCCCCGCCTACAGGCTCTGCAACCCCCTCTTCAAGCTGCGGGCGAGCCTGACCCGTGCCCTGTTCTGGAGGTTGACCCAGACGCGATGGAGATGAGCGAGAAACCCGGATATCCGTCCCGCAACCCGGCGGGAGGCCTTGTATGAGTGCGGCAGCCCCACGGGTAAGCGTCTGCATGCCCACCTACAACTATGCCCGCTATCTCCCCGAGGCCATCGAGTCGGTCCTTGCCCAGGATTTTACCGACTTCGAGCTGTTGATTATCGACGACTGCTCCAATGACGACACCGGCGAGGTAGTGAGACGCTACTGCGCCGCCGACCCCAGGGTGGTCTTCTCGGTCAACCAAAGGAACCTGGGGATGGTGGACAACTGGAACCTCTGCCTAGACCGGGCGCGGGGGGAGTACGTAAAGTTCCTGTTCGGCGACGATTCGCTGGCGGGCCGGGACGCACTGGGCAGGATGGTCGCCGTCCTCGATGCCAGGCCGGGCATCTCGCTGGTCGGCTCCCCCCGAAACATCATGGACGACGGTTCCCGGGTCGTGAAGAGCCTGTCGTACCTCCCGGCGGGCGAGGTCATCCCCGGGACCGCGCTGATCAGCCGCTGCCTGTGCGACCAGAGAAACCAGAACCTGATCGGCGAACCATCGGTGGTCATGTTCCGGAAAAACCAGGCGGGCCGCGGCTTCAATCCCCGCTACCGGCAACTGGTGGACCTGGAGATGTGGTTTCACCTGCTGGAGCAAGGGGACTACGCCCACCTGGAAAGGCCGTATTCGTCGTTCCGGATCCACGTGGAGCAGCAGACAGCGAAGAATATCCTCTCTCTGGCGTATATCAACGATCTCTCTCACCTGTTTGATGATTACCTGTTCAATGACTATGTCCGCTGCAGCGGGCTGCACAAAAGGTTCCTGGTCTACAACCAGTTTTACAAGATATGGAAGAAGGCGCGACAGAACAGGATCGACCGGGATCTCGTCCGGCAGAAGATAGCATTCCGCTATCGACCATGGGAATTCTATCTGCTGTTCCCGTTCTACAAGCTTTATAACCCTTTTCAGAAGCTGGTAAATCTGATAAAAAAAGCAGTTGCATTGAGCCGGAAGTAGTGGTTTCTTTTGATAGTGCCTTTTCATAGGCGGCCGCGACCAAAGGAGTTCCATAGCCTCCCGAACGTTTCTGGGGCGCGCTCTCCTGATCCGCGGCATTTGATATGTATTTTATGGCATCCCGGTGGCTTGCTCCGGGATGAAATCGGGAGGAAGGGATGAGCGTTGTGGTGGAGCACCCCCGGTGCATCCGGGAGGGGGACAGTTACGTCTATCGGTTTTCCGTGGCTGTGGATGATTTACGCCGGGACATCTGGTTCGAGTCGAATGTCGAGCTTTGTCCCGGGAACCTGAACGCTGCCTTGCCGGTAGTGCTCTTCCCCTCGATGAAGTTGAAAAGGGACGTCGTCATCCAGGGGGCCGTATCGGACAAGCTGCTGACCGGCAGCGGAACGATCCAGAACATATTCAGCACCTGGTACAAGGAGTACACGGTTGTCAACGTTTCTGCCGAGCTTACATGCCGTGACGACTCCGGAAAGAAGGGAGTCGCCTGCTTCTTTACGGCGGGGCTCGATTCCTCCTATACCCTGGTGCAAAACTTCGATGAGATAACCCACCTCATCTTTGTGGATGGTTTCTACGACCATCGGAAGGGGAACGAGCAAATCACTGAAGCCCACGTGGAACATCTGAGGCGGGTTTCCGAAAGGATCGGCAAGCCCCTGGTCGAGGTCAGGACCAACCTGAGGGACCTCATGGACAACCACGGCATCTGGGGCGATCACAACCACGGCGCCGGGTTGGCGAGCGTCGGTCTGTTATTGGCGAAACATTTTCACAAGATCTACATTGCGAGCAGTCACACCTATGACGTGCCCCTGCCGTGGGGCAGCACCCCCCTCATGGATCCGCACTGGAGCACCGAATCGCTGACATTCGTGCATCACGGGGCCGAAGCGACCCGTGTCAGGAAAGCGGCTGAAGTATCGCAGAACGACGTGGTCATGAACTCCCTCAGAGTCTGTTTCGGAGCCCTGCCGAACTGTGGCCGGTGCGAGAAATGCGTAAGGACCATGATTCACCTTAAGATTGCGGGCGCCCTGGACCGGTGCACGGCCTTTCTGACCAAGGAAACGGTCAATCCCGAGTATATCTCCCGCCTGTACATCAAGCTGGGCGACGTGCATACGAAGGCGGTTTTTGACGAGAATATCGAGGCATTGAAGAGAACAGGCAAGCATCCGGAACTGGTTGAAGCACTGGAGGACTGTCTGAACGGCGTATATCGAAAAAAGCTCCGTGGTCTTCCGAAAAGGGTACGGAATTTCTTCAGGCGGAAGATCCTTGCCCGGTACCTGGCGGCCGGGGAGGAATGCCGGGGTTAAACGTCGTTGACAACGTAACAAACCGGGGCATTCCGCGTATGCGAAGGCGTGCAGGCAAACGTCACGTATTCGGATTATTGCAATGTTATAGACGGGAGGTTTCGGATGATCGGACATTTTGCCGCCAGTGATCGTGAGAATTACGGCGATCTCCTCTACTCCGTGATTATCCGGAAGATGCTGGAGTCGCGAGGTTCTGGCGAAAAACTCCTCTTCTATGCATTTCTGGACGGCCCTGCCCCGGGTGACGCGGGGTATGAGGTCAGATGCATCCGCGAGGTGATCGACGCCGAGACCGCCCTTGTCTCCTCGCTCATCATCGGCGGCGGTGACATCCTTCGTACCGATACCGCCACGCTGGCATCCCATTACAAGTACACCTACCGGAAACGATTAGGGTATCCGGTCCTGCAGTGGATTGGAGAAAAATACCTTAAACGACCAACCGTTACGGAAAAGTTTCTCCAGCGTTACATGAACTATGACGCACCCGGGTCCTTTCTCCTGGACGCCGTGAAATTTCCCGGCGTCGGGTCGGTCCATTTCTGTTCCTGCGGCTGCCCCCTCGACTTCGCTCCGGATGAGCGGAGCAGGGTACGGGACGTGCTGGAGCATGCCGCCTACCTGTCGGTCCGGGACCGCCGGTCGCGCGACAAGCTCCTGGCAGCGGGCGTGACCAGGGAGATTCACACCGTCCCCGACCTGATCATGACGCTGAGCGACTATTACGACCCGGCCACGGAAAAGCGCAAGGGCCGGGATATCCTTCGGTCCTTCGGCGTCGATACCGGCCGACGGGTGCTCTGTTTCCAGTGCATGCCCCATGCGGGCGAGCCCATGGACCAGATCGTCTCCCAGTTGAACCGTTACCGGCAGAGGGCCGGCGCTGAAATCGTCCTCCTGCCCCTTGGATACTGCCATTCGGACGATCGCTACCTGAAACGGCTTTCCCGTGCGTCCGGGGGCGCCTTCAGGTATGTCGGCGTCAGGTCGATCTTCGACATGCTTTCGGTCATCGCGTCCTGCGACCTGTTTCTCGGCACCAGCATGCACGGCAACATCACGGCCCTCTCCTTCGGCATCCCCCACCTGTTCGGCCCGATCCGGGTGGACAAGGCTGAAGGCTTCCTGGATATGGCAGGGCTCCCGGCCGACCTGAAGCTGGCCTCATGGGCCGAGTTCAACGACAAGGCGGATATGATCGACACGCTGGAACACGGTTATTTCGCCGGCAAGGCTGCAAGCGCCAAACAGGCGGTCCACGCGGCCTTCGACCTGCTGCATGCCTCGTTGCGTACGACCGAGAGAGAGTGATCTCCCCCATGTCCGGGCCAAAAGTTTCAGTGTGCATGCCTGTCTTCAGGGGAGAGGCCTTTCTCCGCGAGGCGGTGGAATCGGTCCTTTCGCAGAGCTTCCGCGATTTCGAACTCCTGATTATCGATGACTGTTCAGGGGACCGCACCTCCGAGATCGCAAGGGAATATGCGCGCGTCGATTCAAGGGTTACCTTCGAGGTTAACGGAACAAACTCGGGCATGGTGGAGAACTGGAACAGGTGCCTCCGCAAGGCCCGGGGACGCTATATCAAGTATCTCTTCCAGGACGATATCCTTACCACCGTAGATTCGCTGGGAACCATGGTCGATGCGCTGGAAAGCAGACAATCGGTTTCCCTGGTGGCTTCCGCCCGGTTGCTGATCGACTCCGGCTCGAACCCGATCAGGAGCGATTCGCCGTTTCACAGCGGCACATTGGCCTGCGGCCGGGATATCATACGCTACTCTATCCTGAAGCACGGAAACGTCATAGGAGAGCCGTCGGCGGTATTGTTCCGGAAAGAGCAGGCCGTACGCGGCTTCAATCCCGGTTACCGGCAGATAGTCGACATGGAGATGTGGTTCCATCTCCTGGAGCAGGGGGATTTCGTCTATATACCCGAGCCGCTCTGCGGGTTCCGCGTCCATGCAAGGCAGCAGAGCGCGAAGAACATCTGCACCCTGTGCCATATAGAAGACTATGACCTGCTGTTCTCGGAATATCTCCAGCGGGATTACCTCCGGATGGGCCCCCTGGAGCGGGGACATATCAGGTATCATCAGTTCTACAACCTCTGGAGGCTGTCACGCAGGAAGCTGTATAATCGTCAACTTGCATTGGAAAAGATATCGCGCTATTATGGCCATCTTTCGTTTTTGCTCTTGCTTCCCTTGCATAAAATATACGATCCTGTTTTCAGATATATGAGAGCCCGCCTGCGAAGCCGGATTCTCCGTGTTCCGAGATGAACGCGAATCAAGAAGGAGTGAGCATGTCAGGTATCAGCTTCACCGCGCCGGCCGACGGCGCGAAAATCACCATACGGAACGGGATGCTCCGTGTGCCCGACCGACCCGTCATACCCTTCATCGAGGGGGACGGCACCGGCCCGGACATCTGGCGGGCCGCCGTGCGGGTCCTGGATGCCGCGGTCTCCAAGGCCTATGGCGGCGCAAGGAAGATAGAGTGGCTGGAGGTGTTCGCGGGAGAAAAGTCCTTCAACATGGGGCTCGGCTGGCTGCCCGACGAGACCCTTGCCGCCTTCAGGGAGTACCTGGTCGGGATCAAGGGGCCCCTCACCACCCCCATCGGCGGCGGGATGCGCTCCCTGAACGTGGCGTTGCGCCAGGAACTGGATCTCTACGTCTGTCTCCGGCCCGTCCGCTACATCAGGGGCGTCCCCTCGCCGGTGAAGCGTCCCGAACTGGTGGACATGGTGATCTTCCGGGAAAACACCGAGGACATCTACGCCGGGATTGAATGGGCGGAAGGCACCCCTGAGGCGAAGAAGCTGATCGAGTTCCTCCGGCAGGAGATGGGGGTCGGGAAGATCCGGTTCCCCACCACCTCCGGCATCGGCATCAAGCCGGTATCCAGGGAGGGTTCGGAGCGGCTCATCGAGGCGGCCGTCGAGTACGCGCTGAAGCACGGCAGAAAATCGGTGACCCTGGTCCACAAGGGAAACATCATGAAGTTCACCGAGGGGGCCTTCAAGAGCTGGGGTTACGGCCTGGCCGCCTCGGCCTACCGGGACCGTACCGTTTCCCAGCGTGAGTCCTGGGTGCTGGCGAACCTGGAAAAGGACCCTGCAATCCCGCGGGAGGACCTGGCGCGTTCCATCGAGCCCGGCTTCGACAGCATGACCCCGGCCCAGCGGGACGGGGTGCTGGCCGAGGTGGACGCCACCCTTGCGCTCAGGCCGACCCACGGCGACGGCAAGTGGCGGAAGATGCTGCTGATCAAGGATTCCATCGCCGACATCACCCTGCAGCAGGTCATCACCAGGGCCGACGAGTTCGACGTCATCGCCACCACCAACCTGAACGGCGACTACCTGTCCGACGCCATTGCGGCCCAGGTGGGCGGCATCGGCATCGCGCCGGGCGGCAACATCAACTACCGCACCGGTCATGCCATCTTCGAGGCGACCCACGGCACGGCACCCAAGTACGCCAACCTGGACAAGGTGAACCCCGGGTCGGTGATTCTCTCCGGGGTCATGATGCTCGAATACCTGGGGTGGAGCGAGGCCGCCGGACTCATCAACGCGTCGCTGGACCGGACCATCGCCGGCAGGAAGGTGACCTACGACTTCGCCCGTCTCATGCGGGCCGAGGGGGTCGAGGGGGTAGTCGAGCTCAGGTGCTCCGAGTTCGCCGATGAGATAGTCCGTAACCTGTAATCTCTTTTTCATGCACTAATTTCAGGGGAGTCTATTGGAGGAGAGAATGGCACGCAAGAAAATAGCGTTGATCGGCGGCGGTCAGATTGGCGGTACTCTTGCCCACCTCATGGCCCAGCGGGAACTGGGCGAAATCGTCCTGTTCGACATTGCGGAGGACATGCCCAGGGGCAAGGTGCTGGACATCATCGAGGCTTCGCCCATAGAGAGGTTCGATGTGGGCCTGAAGGGCTCCAGCAGCTTCGAGGATATCAGGGGCGCGGACCTGGCGGTGGTGACCGCCGGACTGGCCAGAAAGCCCGGTATGAGCCGTGACGACCTTCTTACCGTGAACGCGAAGGTCATCACATCAGTGGCGGAGAACATCCGCGAGTATGCCCCCAATGCCTTCGTGATCCTCCTGACCAACCCGCTCGACGCCATGGTGACCCTGTGTCGCAAGGTAACCGGATTCCCGAGGAACAGGATCATGGGAATGGCGGGGGTGCTGGATTCGGCCCGTTTCGCCGCTTTCATCGCCCTAGAGCTGGGGGTCTCGGTGCGGGACGTCCACGCCCTGGTCCTGGGGGGGCATGGCGACGACATGGTGCCTCTGGTCCGTTTCGCAAACGTGGGGGGTGTTCCCGCCTCGTTCCTGCTGGAGCAGAAGTACGGCCCCGTCAAGGCAAGAGAGGTCATGGAAACGCTGGTCACGCGGACCAGGCAGGCCGGCGGAGAGATCGTCGGTCTGATGAAGGGGTCGGCCTTTGTTTCACCTGCCGCCGCGGCCCTGACCATGGCCGAGGCGATCCTGCTCGACCGGAAGAGGATCCTCCCTGTCTGCGCCCTGCTGGAAGGGGAGTACGGCGTCAGCGGCTATTTTGTCGGGGTCCCCTGCGTCATCGGGGGGGGCGGCATCGAACGGATCATCGAGCTGGACCTGACTCCGGAGGAGCGCGCCATGTTCGAGGAGTCCGTGTCCCACGTAAAATCGCTGGTGGACGGACTGGATCTCTGAGCCCGGACAATAGGGTCGGGTATGAAATACGAGGGCGATCCATTGGATCGCCCGAATTACTGTTAAGGCACAGGTCACTATGGAAAAGAAGCTGCCGAAGATAGAAATCAACGAAAAGTACTGCAAGGGGTGTCATATCTGCGTGGAGTTCTGCCCGACCCGGGTCTTGGAGATGCGCGGGTTTACCGCCGCTGTGAAAAACCTTGAGGCGTGCATCGCCTGCATGCAGTGCGAGTTGCGGTGTCCCGATTTCGCGGTCACCGTGACCGGCTGATGCCCGGAGGGATATACCTTGTCGAATAGAGTTGCGTTCCTGCAGGGAAACGAGGCCTGCGCCCACGGCGCCATCTATGCTGGGTGCAGATTCTTCGCCGGCTATCCCATCACCCCCTCCACCGAGGTGGCCGAGGTGATGGCAAAGGAGCTCCCCCGGGTTGGGGGGGCGTTCATGCAGATGGAGGACGAGATCGCGGCCATGGCCGCCGTGATAGGCGCCTCGCTTACCGGCACCAAGGTGCTGACAGCCACCTCCGGACCCGGTTTCTCCCTCAAGCAGGAGAATATCGGTTATGCCTGCATCACCGAAGTGCCGTGCGTCATCGTCAACGTCATGCGCGGCGGCCCGTCCACCGGCATGCCCACCGGACCGAGCCAGTCCGACGTGATGCAGGCCAGATGGGGCACCCACGGAGACCACCCGGCCATCTGCCTGGTCCCGGCCTCGGTACAGGAGCTGTTCACCGAGACCGTGCGCGCCTTCAACCTGGCCGAAAAATACCGCACGCCCGTTACCGTGATGCCCGACGAGATCGTGGGGCACATGCGGGAACGGATCGTGTTTCCCGAGCCGGGCGAACTTGAGGTCATCGACCGGACCGGGCCGACGGTGGGCCCTGACGAGTACAAGCCCTACGATACGCGTTTCGGCGACGTCCCGCCGCTCGCCTCGTTCGGCTCGGGCTATCGCTTCCACGTCACCGGCCTCAATAAGGCCGAAGACGGTTTCCCGACCACGCGGGCGGAGATCGTCCAGGCCGAAGAGGAACGCCAGTTGCGGAAGATAGAAAACGCCGTCGACGACATCGTCACCTTCGAGGAGTACCTGCTGGATGACGCCGAGGTGGCGGTGGTGGCGTTCGGCTCCATCGCCCGCTCGGCCCGCTATGCCGTCAACCAGGCGCGCAAGGCCGGGATAAGGGCCGGGCTGTTCAGGATCATTACCTACTGGCCGTTTCCGGAGCGGCAGATCCGCGCGCTGTCCGAGCGGGTCAGGGCCGTCATCACCCCGGAGATGAACCTGGGGATGACCGTTCACGAGGTCAGGCGCTGCGTGGAGGGAAGGGCGCCGGTTTCCGGGATATTCAGGGTTGACGGCGAGCCCATAGGTCCCGGAGCGATCTTCGCCGCCATACGGGAGGTGCGCTGAGCCATGGGTTTTGATTACGATAAATACATCCGTCCGGGCAAGCTTCCCCACATCTGGTGTCCCGGCTGCGGGCACGGCATAGTGATGAAGGGGCTGATCCGCGCCATCGACGCGCTGGAGCTGGACAAGAACAAAACCGCAATCGTCTCCGGGATAGGGTGCGCCTCCAGGCTGCCCGGGTACATGGATTTCTGTACCCTCCACACCACCCACGGCCGGGCCGTGGCCTTCGCCACCGGCATCAAGATGGCCAGACCGGAGATGAACGTCATCTGCGTGGGGGGCGACGGCGACGGGGTGGCCATCGGCGGCAACCACTTCATCCATGCCTGCCGCAGGAACATCGACATGACCTACCTGATCATGAACAACAACATCTACGGTATGACCGGAGGACAGTTCTCCCCCACCACCCCTTACGGGGCAAAGGCGTCCACCACCCCTTACGGCAATCCCGATCCCCCCTTCGACATCGCCAAGCTGGCCATCGGCGCCGGCGCCACCTTCGTTGCGCGCGGCACCGCCTTCCACGCCGCCCAGATCGACAAGCTGCTGGCCGAGGCCATGCGCCACAAGGGGTTCTCGGTGGTCGAGATACTGGACAGTTGTCCCACCACCTACGGCCGCCGCAACAGATTCAAGTCGGTGGTCGAGATGATGAACCAGCTCAAGGACATGGCGGTGCCGGTGACCGCCGCGGACAAGATGCCGGCCGAACAACTGCGCGGCAAGGTGCTCACCGGGATCCTCTACAAGGAGAGCAAGCCGGAATACGTGGAGGAATACCGGAAGCTGGTGGAGAGGGTGAGAGCGGAAGGGTAAAACTGAAGGCAGAGGGATCCCGTTGTGGGGGCACCTCTTGTGGATGCCCTTGGGGCCTGCCCCTAGGGATCAATATGAGGAGAATTCGCAATGTCGGCAGGTCGATATGAAATAAGGTTTTCCGGCGCGGGGGGGCAGGGGCTCATCCTGGCCGGGATCATCATGGGGGAGGCCGCCTCGATCTACGACGGAAAACAGGCCGTGCAGTCACAGAGCTACGGTCCTGAGGCCAGGGGCGGGGCATCCAAGTCCGAGGTCATCATCTCCGACGAACCCATAGACTTTCCCAAGGCCGCGGCGGTGGACGCACTGCTGGCGCTGACCCAGGAGGCATGCGACAAGTATTCCAGGGACCTGAAGGAGGGGGGGATACTGCTGGTCGATTCCGACCTGGTGAAAAAGCCGCCCAAGGGGAAGTTCACCCTGGTGCGCTTTCCCATCATCAACACCGCCAAAAACGAGGTGGGGCGTACCATCGTGGCCAATATCGTGGCCCTGGGCGCCATGGTGGCGCTGACCGGCATCGTTTCCAGGGAGAGCGCGGAAAAGGCGGTCCTCTCGCGGGTCCCCGAGGCATTTACCGACCTTAACCGGAAGGCGTTCCGGGCCGGGTACGACAAGGCGCTCCAGGCCCGGGACAAGTAGGAACGGCCGGCATTCCCCGGTTATGATGCTGTCGAAGGCCGGGTTGGGGCTTTCACGGAGCCTCTCGTACGGCTTCAATGCAATCAGGTGAATGCGGGAAAGGTCCGGATTCAGCAGAGCGTCCGATCCGTGCGACGGACGGTGACCGATTACGAGAGGCTTCGGGGAAGCCCCAACCCGGCCTCTGTCGACACCCTCGGACAGAAACTATCTGGTGTCCGGAGACCCTCCGGTCGAGCCCAGGAACAACTGGGCGGCGTAGAGTGTGCCGTCCTTTGCCGTGGCCGTGCCGATGCCGGTAAAGTCGAAGTCGCGGGTGAGGATGTTTTTCCGATGGGGCTCGCTATCCATCCAGCTCGACACGATGGCCTCGGCGTCATTGTGGTATCCCGAGCTTCTCCCCACGTTTTCTCCGATGAGACGCCACCCCTTCACTCCGGCCGCGGCAATCCTCGCTCCCAGGTCGCGGCCTCTGCTGTCCGTGTGACTCAATACCCCTTTCCCGGCCAGGTCCCTGCTGAGCGCCCGGGCGATATCGGCCAGCTTGTCCGATTTCTTGAGCATGGGGAGTCCGTGCTCGGCCCTGATCCGGTTAATCGCGTTGAGCAGGTATCCTTCGGCTTTGGAGGAAGCACCGACGTTTTCCGTCCGAACCGGCGCGACGCCCTTTGCCGGGGATAACGCGGGGGTGGCCGCCAGCAGAAGCAGAATCAGTGGGAGAATAGTCTTTTTCATGTGTTTTCCTTTCAGAGGCATATGCCGTTTCGGAAGAGAGGTCTCCGGTGCACCAGTTGCTTAAGGAAAGTCTGGAAAACTACGGATATCTCTTTCTCTTTTTCTGGACATTCCTTGAGGGGGAGGCCGGGTTGATCCTTGCGGGGTATTACGCCTTCGAAGGGACCCTGGTACTTCCCGGAGTCATGGCAACCGCACTGGCCGGCTCCTTCCTCGGCGACCAGTTCTACTTTTATCTCGGCCGGTGGAAGGGGAGGCGCATCCTGGAAATGTTCGCCTCCATGGAACGGAAGCTTCGCCGTGCCCTGGCGCTCATAGAGAAATACGGCGCCTTCGTGGCTTTCATCTCCAGGTATACCTACGGGTTGCGGATAATCCTCCCCATTATCCTCGGGATGACGAATCTGTCCAAGAAAAAATTTCTAATCCTGAATCTCGTGAGCGCCACCATCTGGGCCATAGCCTTTTCCCTCGCTGGCTACCTGTTCGGCAAGAGCGCTTCGCTCCTGATAGACGATCTGGACCGGTACGAGCCGTATATCCTGCTCTGTCTGCTGGTACTGATCGGAAGCATGTGGATGGTTCACTTTCTGCATTTCTGGTGGCGCTCCAGGAGGAGTGGACCGGATACCGAAAGGTGCGCGGCCGCCCCGGCGGTAAGCGGAGATCCCGGACCCGTAGAGCCGGTTGACAATAAGACAAAGGACGGATCGGATGAACCTGCTTGACAGAACAGCCGTAATTCTCGTGGAGCCCCAGACCCCCGGCAACCTGGGCATGGTTTCCCGGGCAATGAAGAACATGGGTCTCAGGGAGCTGCGGGTCGTCAAGGGGTGCCGCATCGATCACCCCGATGCCTTCAAGTTCGCGGTCTCCGCCAGGGACGTCCTCCTGGGGGCGGCCCGCTTCGAGTCCCTTGCAGAGGCCTTGGCCGATACCACGTTTTCCATAGCCACAACCCGGAGGCTCGGCAAGTACCGCCAGGAGACCATGGAGCCGGCCGAGGCCGTGGCCAGGCTTTGTTCACGGATCGGTGCCGGACGGGCCGCCCTGGTATTCGGCCGGGAGGACAACGGGCTGACCACCGACGAACTGGCTCTGTGCCGCTGGCAGGCAACCATACCCACCTCGGACGAATACGGATCCTTGAACGTCGCCCAGGCAGTGCTTATCTTCTGTTACGAGCTTTCCAGGGGGATCGTCGGCGGCATCGAAAGCACCACCAGGGAGATTGCAGCCACAGACGACATGGAGGCCCTGTACGGACAGATGGAGAAGACCCTTTTCATGATTGGTTTCCTGGATGAGAACAACCCGGCCCACCTTATGCGCACGCTGCGGAGGGTTTTCTCCCGTGCCGAACTGGACGGACGCGAGGTGGCGGTGCTCAGGGGGATGCTTTCGCAGATGGAGTGGGCCGCTGATCCGGCCAAGCTCAGGGAGGCGCCGTGACCGCCACACAGCTCGGACTCTTTGCCGGAGCACTTACCAGTTGCGCGGTGATTCCGCAGATTCTGAAGGCATACCGGTCCCGGCAGGTGCGGGACATTTCGGTCTGGCAGCCCGTACTGCTGGTCCTGGGGATGGGCCTGTGGCTGGCATATGGTATAATAATTCGCGACCTGCCGCTCATCGCGGCCAATGTCTTTTCCATAGCATGCAACGTTTTTCTCATTGCCATGAAGTTCCTGTATCGGGAGAATCAGACCCAGGGCGCAAGGCGCGAGGCACAAGGTTGAAGCGGGGCAGGGTCGGGGGCGCAAGGACCATGTTGACCGCTATAAGCGCGGAGTACGCCATAACAACTGCTGTCACAAGAGCATAGGAGGACCCATGAAAAGACTTGCTTATTTGTTGTCCGCCCTGTTGATCCTGTCGTCGGTTTCCGGCTGCGGCTACAACACCATCCAGGCCAACGAGGAGGCGGTGTTCGCCGCCTGGGGCGACGTAGAGGCAACCTACCAGCGAAGGGCCGACCTGATCCCTAACCTGGTGGAGGTTGTCAAGGGGTATGCAAAACACGAGGCCGACACGCTGCAGGCGGTTACCGAAGCCCGTTCCAAGGTCGGCTCTCTCCAGGTCTCCAAGGAGATGCTGAACGATCCCGCCACCTTTTCCAAGTTCCAGCAGGCCCAGGGAGAGCTTTCCGGCGCTCTCTCCAGGCTCATGGTGGTGGTGGAGCGTTATCCCGACCTGAAGGCCAACCAGAATTTCCTGGACCTCCAGAACCAGCTGGAAGGGACCGAAAACCGCATCAACGTGGCCCGGGTCCGCTACAACAAGACCGTGGAAACCTTTAACGTCAGCATCAGGACCTTCCCCAACTCCCTGACCAACTCACTGCTGCTGCACCTGAAACGGAAGGAGCCTTTCAAGGCCGATGAAGGCGCAAAGGCGGCGCCGAAGGTGAAGTTCTGAGGCAGAAACTGATATCCCTCAGACCGGATAATTCTGGTATCCCATGAAAAAGCTCATCACAATCCTTCTCTTCTTCGCTCTTCCTTCTCTGGCCCACGCCCTGGAGGTACCGGCCCTGCGCGGCCATGTGAACGACTACGCCGGCCTTCTCTCCGCCGGGACGGTCCAGAGGCTGGAGGCGGAGTTGACGGAATTCGAACGGAGCGATTCCACCCAGATAGTGGTGCTCACTGTACCGAGCCTGGAAGGTGAGGACCTGGAAGGGTATTCCATCAAGGTGGCGGAGGACTGGAAGATAGGGCAGGCGGGGAAGGACAACGGCGTCATCCTGCTGGTGGCGAAACAGGAGCGGAAAATCCGGATCGAGGTGGGGAGAGGGCTGGAAGGGAGGCTGACCGACCTGGTCTCCGGCAGGATCATCCGCAACGAGATAGCTCCCGCCTTCAAGGCGGGAGATTTCGATGCGGGCGTAAGCGCGGGGGTGGCGGCAACCATGGCAGCCGTGAAGGGCGAGTACACGGCATCACCGCAGGATGAACAGAGGAGGAGCCGCTCCGTCCAGCCGGTGTTCACCATGCTCATCTTTCTCATGGTGGCCGTTGTCGTGCTGGGCGCCGTCTCCCGGATCCTAGGAGGCCTGGCCGGAGCGGTAGGGCTCCCCCTGATAGCGTCGTTTCTCTTTTCCGGGGCCGGTCTTGTCCTGCTGGCTGTTCTGGCGCTCATCGGCTTCTTCGGCGGACTGTTTCTGAGTTTTCTGTTCGGCGTCGGGCGGGGTGGTGGAGGATTCGGGGTTGGGCCGTTTTTCGGCGGCGGGTTCGGAGGAGGATTCGGCGGCGGCTCTTTCGGGGACGGCGGCGGCTTCTCGGGCGGGGGCGGGGGGTTCGGCGGAGGCGGCGCTTCCGGCGACTGGTAGCATACGGTTGTTTTTATTCGTGAAAATTCGTGCCGTTCGTGTCTGACAGGTTTACTGCTTCCGGCTTGCCCGGAAAAGGCTGTGATATGAAGCGAGACAGGTCCGTTAACTTTTTCAGCGAAGAGGAAAACGCCAGGATACGGGCGGCAGTCGAGGCCGCCGAGGCAAACACCTCCGGAGAGATCGTGGCCATGGTGGTGCATCGGAGCGACAGCTACCGGGAGGCTGAAATCCTTGGAGCGGTCCTGACCTCGGCCTTCCTGGCCCTGCTGGTCGAAGTGGCAATCCAGCTGATTTCCCCGTGGCTTTCAACCTCCGGGTGGGAACACGGCGGACGGTTGCCGGCGGAGTTCGTTCTTTACGGCGTTTCGGTCTGGACCTATGTGCCCCTGGCCTTTCTGCTGTTCTTTCCCTTGCGGTATCTGTTCAGGAGGTGCGAGTCCCTGAAGCTTGCGTTCGTCGGTCGCAGGAGGGTTCAGGAAGCGGTGCGGGAGAGGGCCGTGCGGGCCTTCTACGAAAAGGGGCTGTACCGGACCAGGGACGAGACCGGCATCCTGATCTTTCTCTCTCTGCTGGAGCACAAGGTCTGGATCCTGGGGGACCGCGGGATCAACGGCAGGATACCCCACCAGGAATGGCAGGACCTTGCCGGAGAACTGTCAAATGGCTTGAGGGAAGGGCGTGCCTGCGACGCCCTCTGCTCGGTCATCGCAGCCTGCGGCGCCGAACTGGCGCGCCACTTTCCGAGAAGACCGGACGACACCAACGAACTGGCCGACGAGGTGATCCGGTAAACTGAAACGAGGAGACACCTCTGAATACCACCGTTTTTCTTACCACCTTCGGCATCATCTTTCTGGCCGAGCTCGGCGACAAAACCCAGTTGACCGCCATGGCCCTTGCCTCACGCTATCCCTGGAAAAAGGTCTTTTTGGGGGTCGCCCTGGCGTTCGCCATCCTGAACCTGGGGGCGGTACTCCTCGGCAAGGCCCTGTTCGCAATCTTTCCGCTGTTCTGGACCAAGATCGTGTCCGGCGGGCTGTTTCTTTTCTTCGGTATCACGACCCTCATTAATTCGGCTCCGGACAAGGACGGCCAGCCGCTGCTGGCTTCCGGCATCATCCGGACGGCCTTCCTAATGATCTTCCTGGCCGAACTGGGGGACAAGACCCAGCTGGTGACCCTGAGTCTGGCGGCCCAGCACGGCGCGCCGCTCATGGTCTTCTGCGCCTCGACCCTCGCGCTCTGGCTGGTCTCCCTGCTGGGCATTTTTCTCGGCAAGCAGCTCATCCGCTTCGTTCCCCTCCCGTACATCCACCGGGCGGCCGGGGGCCTGTTCCTCCTGTTCGGAGCGGTCCTCCTGTACAAGACCCTCATATAGTCCTTCGTTGCATTTTTCGCGGTGTTTTCCTACAATAGCGAAAACCGTTACCGTACCTGTCGAAGAGATCCATGTCAGAAAAATATATTGAAAAGACTTTCCTCTACTTTATCGCCCTTTCCGTACTGCTGCATGCAGCAGCAATAACGGTTTACCTGCTCACCCCCGAGAAGAAGCACGTGATAAAGCAGGAGCCCTATTTTATCGATCTGATGGACTCTCCCATTACTTCGATACCGCCGTCCAGGGAAGCGGACCGGGCCGAACTCCCCAAGGGGACAAAGACAAAAGAAAGGGTGGAGAAAGACGATGAGGACTTAACCTATGTGCCGCGTCTGCCACTCCGGGGGACCCCCCCCGCTTCGACAAAAAAGGCGCAGGATATCCCGCGGATAAAGACGAATCCGCCTGAAACAGACGTGAAGGAAGAGACCGTCCCCGGTGAGGAGTATGCCATACCCAAAAAGAAGCTCCCGGAGTTGGCTAAACTGTTTCCAAGCTCGAATCAGATGAAGGGCCTGGAAGAACGCTACCGTAAAGAGCTGGGTGTCGCTCTGGACGGCGGCTTCTCGGAGTCGCTGGATTCCGAAGACCTCATGCTGATATCTTTCGTGTCCCGCTTTGTCGATGCGGTGAATGCCCGCTTTCCATATTATTCTCAGGAACAGCTGAGGCAGATTCTGGCAGACACCGGCGGAAAGGTCGCCTGGAGGGTTGTAGTGGTCTTCAACAGAAACGGGAGTGTTGCGGATATCCGCTATACATCCACGGGAAGTAAAGAACTGGATAATACGCTGGAGAGGGTGTTACATTCAGTGGGCCCCCTGGGAGCATTGCCGAAAAGCTTTAACAGGGATCAACTCAAGGTACCTTTCATCTATTCGCTCAGCAGGAGACTTACCGGGTGAAAACGGACTCGCGGAAAGATGTCATGCTATCTTTGCCCTCAGAAATTGCACGAATTCTTCCTTGATCTCCTTCCTCTTCAACGCCATGTCCACAGTGGCCTTGAGGAAGCCCAGCTTGTCCCCGCAGTCGTAGCGGGTCCCGTCGAACCGGCAGCCGTAGATCTCCTCCCCGCCCGATAACTTGCGGATGGCGTCGGTAAGCTGGATCTCCCCCCCCTTGCCGGGTTCCTGGCTTTCCAGGATGGGAAATATGCCGGGCGTCAGCACGTAGCGGCCGATGATGGCCAGGTCGGAGGGGGCGTCCTCCCTTTTCGGCTTCTCCACCAGGTCGGTCACCTGGTAGACCCCCTCGGAAAGCATGTTCGCCTTGACGCAGCCATAAGCGGAAATGTTTTCCATGGGGACCTGCTCCAGCGCGAGCACCGGTCCTCCGTGCCTCTCGAAAACGTCGAGCAGCTGGCCAAGGCATGGTTGTCCGGCATCGATTATGTCGTCGCCCAGCAGCACCGCGAACGGTTCGTCCCCCACGAATTCCCTGGCGCATAGAATTGCGTGACCCAGACCGAGGGCCTGTTTCTGCCTGACGTAGAACATGCTGGCCATGTCGGCGATGTTTCTGACCTCTTCCGCCTCATGGCTCTTCCCCTTCTCGTTCAGGACGGATTCCAGCTCGAAGGCGATGTCGAAATGGTCTTCGATGGCCCGCTTGCCCCGGCCGGTGACGAACAGGATCTGCTCGATCCCGGAAGCCACCGCCTCTTCGACCACATACTGCACCAGCGGCTTGTCGATCAGTGGGAGCATCTCCTTCGGCGACGCCTTGGTCGCCGGAAGAAACCTCGTCCCCATGCCCGCAACAGGGAATACCGCCTTCTTGATTTTCATGGTAGATCCTCGCGAAATTTTGAAGTTGTGGCGTTTAAAGCTCTCCAACCGACAGTTTTGCCGCCTGCAGGGTGTTCTGAAGCAGCATGGTGATGGTCATGGGTCCGACTCCGCCCGGCACGGGCGAAATGTGGGAGGCCCGCTTCACCGCCGCCTCGAACTCCACGTCACCCACCAGCTTTTTTTCCCCCACGCGGTTGACGCCCACGTCGATGACCACGGCGCCGGGTTTGATCCATTCCCCTCGTATCACCTCGGGCCTCCCCACCGCCGCGATGAGCACGTCGGCCATGGTTATCTTTTTCGGCAGGTCGATGGTCCTGGTGTGACATACGGTTACGGTGGCGTGCTGCTGGAGACACATGAGCGCGACCGGTTTGCCCACGATGTTGGAGCGGCCGACCACAACCACCTCCTTGCCGGTCAGGTCAATGCCGGTTTCCTGCAGCATCACCATTATGCCGTACGGCGTGCAGGGCCGGAAGACCGGTTTGCCGGTCACCAGCCGTCCCACGTTATAGGGGTGAAAACCGTCCACGTCCTTGTGGGGCGCAATGGCCTCCAGCACCCTGGACTCGACGATATGCTTGGGGAGCGGAAGCTGCACCAGGATACCGTGGATTCTTTCGTCGTTATTGAGCCGGTTTATCAGCGCCAGGAGCTCGTTTTCGCCGGTCTCGGCCGGAAGGGTGTGTTCATCCGAGAAGATGCCCACGTCCCTGCAGGCCTTCTCCTTCATGCCGACATAGACCCTGCTGGCAGGGTTGTCCCCCACCAGGACGACCGCGAGTCCCGGGCGGATTCCCAGCGTCCCGAGATGTGCCACCCCCGCGGTTATCTCGGCGCGCAACTTCCGTGCGATGGCTTTTCCATCGATTATGTGTGCCATGTGAACTTCTTTCCTCTGGATTGCCCGGTCCGGTTCAAGAAACGGTGCCGTCCGAATTCCGGCACTTGGCCGGGGGGAGTGACAAAGTGGATTCCCTCAAGGCAAAAAAAATCCCCCTGCCGGGGGACTTGTGGTAACGGATGTTACGCGGCCGCGGAGGGGCAGGACGAGCAGGAGCCCTCCTTTGGGCAGACCTTGGGTGCTTTCGCCTTGGAGTCCTTGGAGTATCCCTGGGCATACCATCCGCTTCCCTTGAGAGCGAAAGACGTCTGTGAAATGAGTTTCTCCACCAAACCGCCGCACTCGGGACATTCCGCCAGCGGGGCGTCGGAAAACTTCTGACGAACCTCGAACTGGTGACCGCAACCCGAGCAGCGATATTCATACATGGGCATTTCTTGCTACCTCCTGATGCTTTATTGCTTAAAATATAAGAATTGCTCCCGACGTTTGTCAACCCTTTTGACAGGAGTTGAGGACCCCGGTCCGCTATTTGAAAAAACAGCCGGTCATGGCGAACAGGAGCGGGGTCCGGTAGACGACGCCAACCACCTTTTTATCCCTCACAACCGGTATGCGGTGGAAGTGGTGCGTGATGAAGAGATCGAGGATATCCGCGATGCGGGCTTCTTCGGTGACCGATATCGGTTCCCGTTCCATGACATCTTCCACCAGCTTGTCCTTTATGTTGTCGCAGAGCCGTTCGTAGAAATCGCTCCCCTCCCTTTCCGCGGGACTCACGTCCCCCGCGCTTTCCAGGAGCGCCTTGATGATGGTCAGCGGCATCAGCACGCCTGCCAGCTCGCCCCAGTCGTTCACCACCACGAGACCCGGCGCGGCATTTATGAAGTTTTTGTCCCCATAGTTCTTTTTGATCAGCAGTACCGCGTCCTTGACGGATGCCTTGCGGGGGATCGTCGGGACATCGGTAATCATTATATCCTTGGCTTTCATTCTGAACTCCGTGATTGTTTGTTGAGCAGAGCAAGGGCGGATTCCCTGCTGGCCCCATGGATCGTTACAACCTTGTGCCGGGACTTTTCCCCGGCGATGATCCGCACGTCGGATTTCGCCACGTGGAGAAGCCTGGCGAGAAATTCACGGCAAAGCGTGTTGGCCGCCCCTTCCACCGGCGGGGAAGTAAGCCGCACCTTCAGCTCGCTTCCGCTGAGACCCGCGATTTCATTTCGACTGGCCCTGGGCTGGACATGAACGGAGAAGGTTATCCCTTCCGCGTTTTCCGAGACGCGGAAGCCGCTGTTTTCACCTTCATTCTTCATTGATGGAGAGCATCTTGTAGTGGGTGTCGAGCAGGGAGCGGAAGGAAGCCTCGAACTGGGCCTTCTGCAAGCGGAGTTCCTGGATCTCGTTCTTCAACTGGATGAGCCTGTTTTCAGCGTCCGCTACGATCCTCTCCGCCTGGACCTCGGCTTCCGCGATGGCCAGTTCCGCCTCTTTGCGGGCGTTGTTTTTCATCTCCTCCGAGATCTTCTGCGCCGCGAGCAGGGTCTCTCTGAGGTCCTTCTCCCTCTGGGCGAAATCCTCGGCATCGGCGGCTGATCTCTGGACCTGTTCCTTGAGGATGGCGTTCTCCCGGTTGATGTTCTCCATCTCATGGGCCACCGCCTGAAGAAACGAGTCCACTTCTTCGGGGTTGAGTCCGCCGAAGAGCTTGCCCTTGAACTGCTGCTGCTGGATGTCGAGCGGGGTGATTTTCATGACAAGCCTCCCATTCCGAGCTTCATGCGATATCCCATGTCGAGGATCGAGCTTACGGCGAATTTCTGCAGGAAAAAGATGACCAGCAGGACAATGAGAGGAGAAAGATCGAGACCGCCCATGGACGGGAGCCTTCGCCGGACTTGATACAGGACCGGCTCGGTCACGCGGTTCAGAAAGTTGACGATGGGGTTGTAAGGATCGGGGTTGACCCAGGAAATCAGAGCCCGGGCAATGATGATGTACATGTAGATGGTAAGGACGATGTCAAGAATTTTTCCAACCGCAATGAGAAAATTGGCAGCTATGAACACTCATCCCTCCACGGTGATTCCGTTCCCGCAAACAGTGCATTTATACAGAAAACGGGATGGACTGTCAAGGCCGGCGGGACCGGGAATGGTTACCGGCGCCCATGTCGGAGGGGTGCCCGATTCGCCGGGATCCTCCGGCCCTGAGCGGTTTTTTGTTGTCAGCGGTGCCATTATCCATATACTATAAAATCCTCTAAGGAAGAAAGGAGCCAGTGAATGTCGCTTGCAAAGACGTGGTTTGCGCTGGATGAGGCGGTGTCGAAGTTCGGAGTTTCCAAGGCCATGATCCTCAAGTGGGTCGACGAGGGCATGGTCCGTTGCGAGCAGCGGGACGGCAGGGTGGTCACGGTGAACGGCGACGATATCGAGCTCAAGCTGAAGGAATTTGTCAGCAAGGGGTGACCGGCTTTTCCCCCCGGTACTCGGTTACGATGCCCAGGGTCAGCTCGGAGCGGCCAATGTTCACGAAGCCCGCGCGGGTCATCATTTCAGCGAATCTTTCCCCATCGGGGAATGTCGACACCGAATCTGGCAGGTAACGGTAGGCGCCCGGATCGGAAAACAGTCCGCCGATGGCGGGAAGGATGCGGCTGAAGTAGAAGCGATAAACGGTATTGAACAGCCTGGAGCGCGGGGTGGAGAACTCAAGGACCACCAGCTTCCCTCCCGGCCGGAGGACCCTCAGGATTTCCCTGAGGCCCAAAACCCTGTCCACCACGTTCCTGATACCGAACGCTATGGTGACGGAATCAAAGGTATTGTTGCTGAAAGGGAGGGCCTCGCATGACGCGATACACAGCCCGACCCTCTCTCGGTGAACGGAAGCGGTTATCTTGGTCGCGGCTATTTCCACCATCTCCCCGCAGAAGTCAACCCCGATTATCCTGACGGAACCGTCGGTCACGGCCGCGGCCGCCAGGGCCATGTCGCCCGTTCCGGTGGCGATGTCGAGGATCATGCCGCCGTTGCCGCACCTGAGCCTCGAGACGGCCGAACGCCGCCACCGCCTGTCAACCCCGAGGCTGAGCATGCGATTCAACAGATCGTATTTTGGCGCGATTGCGCTGAACATCTGACGGATTGCGGCGCTCTTTTTCGATGTGCCGATCATGGCGTGACGGTCCCCTGGCTCCGGCTCGGGTGTCGGCCGGATGCCCTTTCGATTAATCTCGTTTCCATCCGGAAAGTGCCGGTTGGGGTCGGACCGGAACTTCCCCGGAGCCCCTCGTAATCGGACGCCGGACTTCACCGGTACAATGGCCGTCATACCGGAGTAGGCAGATGTCCCACGAATATGCAGGAGGTCCGCACGAGAGGCTCCGTGAAAGCCCCGGTCCGACCTTGACGGACATTTTCCAGAAGTTTCCGGATAGACACCAATCTAAGAGAGTCATGCTACCATACGCGCCCGGGGAAAGGTATACAGTTTTTCCCGGATCCATGCAGGCGTCATGGATTCAGGTTTTTTGGATCGGCAAAAATTTCATCTAGCGAGGTTCCCGCGTGTTTCCAATAATCCGTTGGCAGGATGTGGCCGACATCATCATAATGAGTGTCCTGCTGTACCAGCTCTACGGCTGGTTCAAGCATACCAAGGCGCTCCAGGTCGTCATCGGTCTCGGCTCCCTGGGGGTCGTCTACCTGGCGACCAGAAACCTGGGGTTTTTCATGACCAGTTGGATACTCCAGGAACTGAGCACGGTCGTCTTCGTCCTGATCATCGTCATATTCCAGGCCGAGATCAGGCAGGCCCTCTATCGAATCAGCCCGCTGCGCAGGATTCTCGGCCGCCAGGATGCCGGGCCGTCCTTCGACCTCCAGGAATTTTCTTCGACGGTCTTTTCCCTGGCCGCCTCCAGGACCGGCGCCATTATCGTGCTCCAGCGCTCCGAGCCCCTGGACGAATACCTCTCAAACGGTGTGCCTCTGGACAGCTTCGTGAGCGGTCAGCTCATCGGAAGCATCTTCCAGGACGGGTCGCCGCTGCACGACGGTGCCCTGATAGTCAGAAACGGCAGGATCCAGAAGGCCTCGTGCCATCTTCCCCTGTCCGCCAACAGCGAGATTCCCCAGCGATACGGCACCCGTCACCGGGCCGGTCTCGGGCTGTCCGAGCGATCTGACGCCGCGGTGGTTATCGTTTCGGAAGAGAGGGGAGAGGTTTCGCTGGCGCTCTCGGGTGAACTGACCGGGGTGGAGTCGCCCGAACGGCTTTCCCTGGAGCTTGACAGACTCCTTTCCCATCCGGTCGGGGACGCGTCTCGTCCCTCGTTTATCAGGAGGATTTTCAGCAATTTCCGGCCGAAGCTGGCGACGGTTGTCCTGGTGTCGCTGGTCTGGCTCGTGGTAACGGAGCGTGAGGGCGAGATCGTGACGGTGGCGGCCCCGGTCCAGTTCAGGAACCTGCCGGACTCGTTTCTCCTCAGCGGCAGTTCCGCCGAAAAGGTGGAGCTTCAGCTCAAATCCTTTTCCGGCCTGATTTCAATTCCCAAGGAGGGTGACATTGTCGCGGAGGTCGATCTCGCCAAGGTTCACGAGGGAAACAACCATTTGTACTTCGGCAAAGAGCATTTCAACCTGCCTTCCGGGCTTGTCGTAACAAAGATAAAACCGTCCTCGCTTCGCGTCACCGTGGAGCGCAAGGTCCGCAAACCGGTGCGGGTTGAGGCCCAGGTGAGCGGTTCACCCGCCGGGAGACTGCGCCTGCGGAAGGTGCAGGTCATACCTCGGGAGGTGATGATTGAAGGGCCCGAGTCCATCATGTCCCGGACCAAGACCATCCGGACCGAGGGGATCTCCCTCTCCGCGGTGTCGGAAAGCGTGACGCTGGAAAAAAGGCTCGATATTCCGGCGCACCTGAAGCCCGCGTCCGACGACAAGGTCAGGGTGAGGCTGACGATAGTACGGTAGCGGCGCCATTTGCGGTTGACACGTCCGTGGGCATGGTGTATAAAGGCACAAATTTTGAAATTATGTTTTGCGTTGTAAAACGAGGAAAGGGGGGATCATGAATAGTATCGGTATCAGGCTCGTTGTGCTTTCCACCTTCCTGGTAACCTTCCCGTCGCTCGCCATAGCCGCCAAGACCCACGTTGTCAAAAAAAATGACACGCTCTATTCGCTTTCCAGAAAATATCACGTAACCGTTAATGAGTTGAAATCGGCCAATAATCTGGTCAACCAGCATCTGAAGCCGGGTGACAAGCTGGCCATACCGCCGAGAACCGTCACGGCGGCCGCCGACAGTAACAGGAGCGGAAAGGCCAAAGGGAACAGCTATAAGGTCAGGAAAGGTGACACCCTGAGCGGGATAGCCCGGAAAACAGGTGTGTCGGCTGCGGAACTGAAGCGGATGAACGGGCTCCGCGGCGACAAGTTGAAGCCCGGCAGGGTGCTTTCCCTGAGGGAGGTCGAGCAACCCGAGACTGTCGTGGCAGAGGTCAGGAAGGAAAAGAGCCGCCGGCTCAGGAACAACGAGCTGTTTACCAGACAGGAATACGAGAGGACCCTGGCGGAGCTTACCGATGCGGAGCCCGAGAAACCCATCGATCTCGGCCGGAACCTGGAGCTCACCATGGATGTCTCCAAACGTCTCAAAAAGAGCGCGTTCAGTTTTCTCGGCGCCCGTTACCGTTTCGGCGGTAACAGCCGCAATGCTCTCGACTGCTCCAGCTTTGTCCAGCAGGTCTTCCGCGACCTCGGCATCAACCTTCCCAGGACAGCGCGGGAGCAGTTCTGGACCGGTGAGCCGGTGGTTCCGTACGACCTCCAGAAGGGGGACCTGGTCTTTTTCCGCACCTACGCGTCCTTCCCGTCCCACGTGGGGATTTATCTGGGGGAAAACAAGATGATCCACGCATCTTCGCGGGATCGCAAGGTGGTCATATCTTCCCTCAACACCCCGTATTACCGTTCGCGTTTCATCGGCGCCAAGCGCTATCCGAAATTGAATCCCGATACCATGATGCTTGAGGACCTGCTGGCAGGCGCGGATCTGCTCGAGGATAGTGAAGATGATGTGCTGAAGAACGATACGCTGGGGCTGCAAGTGAGCAACTGACGGCCGACAGAAGATGGAATCAGAGGAAGCCTTATGAAGCCGGCGTCTCTATGCGAGAGCCGGCTTCACTGTTTCCGGGTGGCTGATGGCGGAGAGCGGATAGCTGATGTCCTGGTTGGTGTTGTATATCTCCTCGAATTCGGCGGAGAGCGAGAGGAACGCCCCCAGTACCTTGGGATCGAAGTGTTCGGGCTTGGTTCTGCCGTCACCTTCGGACATGATCTTTACGACACCCTGGTGAGAAACCGCTTCCTTGTAGGGTCTTCTGCTTCTCAGGGCGTCGTACTGGTCCACCAGCATGACGATGCGTCCCTCGATGGGGATCTGCTCGCCCTTAAGCCCTCTCGGATAGCCGCCCCCGTCCCATCGTTCATGGTGATTGAGGGCGATTGAGGCAGCCATCCGCAGCATGGGATAGGAGGAGCCGGAGAGCATCTTCTCACCGATGGTGGTATGGGCCTTCATGATCTCGAATTCTTCCCTGGTGAGGCTTCCCGGTTTCAACAGGATGTTGTCCGGTATCCCTATCTTTCCGAGGTCGTGCATCGGGCTGGAGAAGGTGATGTTCTCGACGAATTCGGGCGGCATGCCCAGCTCCTCGGCCATCCTGCTCGCATAGAGACCGATCCTCGCGATGTGCGACCCGGTGTCTGTGTCCCTGAATTCCGCCACCGCCGTCAGCCTCTCAATGATCTCGACGCTGATGTTCTTGACCATCATGAGGGCGTCGGCGAGCTCCCGGGTCTTCTTCTCGACCATGTCCTTCAGCATGAACTTGTAGTTCTTCTCCATCTGGATCAGGCGGTTGTATTTGACCCCTTTTTCGATGGAGTGGAGCAGGTAGGTCGGTTTGTAAGGCTTGATGATGAAATCGAAGGCGCCCTTTTTGATGGCCTCTACGGCCACGTCAAGCTCCGCGTATGCCGTCATGAGGATTACCGGTATGTCCGGGTTGAGGTTGTGTATGATCTCAAGGAGCTCGATTCCCGACATGAGCGGCATCTTGATGTCGGTCAGGATGGCGTCGAATTCCGTGTTCTGAATCTTTTGCAGGGCTTCCTCGCCGTTCCGGCACGGGGCTACGGAGTATCCAAACTGGCTGAGCAGGGCGACAACCGATTCCAGTACGTACATGTCGTCATCAACGACCAGGACGGTCGTTGCCTTCATCTCACTCATCTCCAAACCTTTCTTCCCACAATGAGGCAGAATTGTAGAGCAGTTTCCGTTTTTGTCAATGCAACCTGATCCGCCGGGAGGCAGTGCATCAGCCTGTTGACGCCGTCTTCAGGTCTGTTTTCGTTTTACGCCCAGCGCCTTCCTGTAGGCGCATTCGTCGTGCAGCCAGGTGAGCTCGCGAACAAGCGTTTCCGTGAGCTTGACGCATTCCGGGTAGATCTCGAAACGGCGTGGGTAGATCCGGCACTCCCTGGTCACCACGTCGAGATAGCGGCACGGTATGGAGGTGAAGAAGACGGTGCCGTTTTCGTCCTCGATCTTCTCGAAGCAGCAGAGACCGCACCTGCTGCAGAGTTGTTCCCAGTCATCGCGCAGTTCTTCGGATTTTTTCATTTCCAGAGAATAACCAAACCGCTCAGTCCCTGTCAACGTATTTGGGAACCGGTATTTCCCTGGCAGGCGTTGTTACATCCGTGTAAAAATTGCACTGCGGAACGCCTGAAAGCACGCTGCCACATTGAAAAGATTTTGCGTTACGAGTAGTATTTGAAAGTCGGACCGCTGCGGGATCCGGTGGAGCATACGGCTCCGGGGGATCCTGCCCGTAAAAAAATTATCGAACTTTAACGCAAAATGCCGGCCGGGTAGAGACGAGATAAATATAATCATTTCTGGAGGGGAGATGGACGATGTGACCAGGGAGTTGAGACGACTCAAGGGGGTGGGGGAGGTGCTGGCCGGGCGACTGGTTTCCGCCGGCATGGACAGCCTTGAGAAAGTCGCGGCAGCGGGCGAGGAGGGGCTGAAGGCAATCAAGGGGATCAATCCGCGTGCGATTCCGGTCATACTTTCCCAGGCGGCTGTGATGTCTTCCGATGCCTCCGAGAGGAGACTCGGGGAGTTGCGCGAGCGGACGGCTGCCATGGGCCTGCGGGTGCAGACCATGGCAGCGGATGTCAAGAGCCGGTTCGGGGAGGAACTTGCCGGGAAGGACGGGAGGAAGGTCGAAAGGGATCTCCTGAGAATCGCCGGTTCCCTGGACACGGTTGCCGTGCTGCTTGAGAAAAGGAGGAAGCGGGCCTGGAAGGTGCTTTCGAAGTTCGAGAAACGCCTTTCAGCCCTTGAGGGAGCAGGCTTGAAGGAGATCCGCAAGGGGCTGAAAAAGACCCGCAAGATGCTGCTGAGGACCGGTTTCATGGAGAAGGCGGGCAAGCAAAGGGTTTGACCATGTTGCTCATGAAGAAGACACCGCTCTGGATCGCGGCCAAGGGACTCCTTGCCGAGCGCGGGGCCGATTTTTTTCGCTGCTGGGAAAAGACGGCCTCCACCTTCGATCCGGAGGACATTCATGATCTGCGGGTAGCCTCCCGCAGGCTGCGGGAGGGTATCTCCCTGTTCGCCCAGTGTTATCCCGAAGCGAGGATAAACGCCGTCAGGAAGAGCGTCAAAAAGGTCACCGATGCCTTGGGCGAGCTCCGAAACCTGGATGAAGGGCTGGCCTTCTTCCGCCAGGCGGCGGCGGAGATGGGGGAGGAGCACGGCAGGGAACTGTCGGGCTGCATCACCCTTTATGAAGCCGACCGTGAAGGGGCCGGAAAGAAGCTGAAGCGCGACCTGAAAAAGATGCGTGCAACATCCCTCAGGAAGCTCTTCGTCAGGATCGTTCACGCACCTTACCTGTTCGATCCGCCCCCGGGCGCAACCGATCCGTTTTTGCCCATAGAGGACTTCGCGCGGGAGGGGATAGAGCTCCGGCTGGCGCCGGTGCTGGCCCTGGTGCCGGCTGCGCGGCGCCCCGGGGAAGCGGCTGCCCAGCACAGCCTGCGGATTGCGGTCAAGAGGTTCCGCTACCGTATGGAGGTGCTCTCTCCCCTGATGCACGAAGAAGGTTACCGCCAGGTGCACGGCCATGTGAAGGAATACCAGGAGATCCTTGGGAGGATCCACGACCTGGACGTCTTTTCCGGGCTGATCCGGGAAGCCGTCCTCTCTGAAACGGAGGAACAGGCCCTGGGGGGCATCATAGCCAAGAAGAGAGAAAAATCCTTCGTCGAATTCCTTGACAAGCTCGACACCATCCCCTTCGAGGCCATCGGCGCCACGGTCCGGAGTCTGATGTGAAACGGAATCGCAAGCGGCTTGCCGCCCTGGACATAGGCACGAACTCCATCAGGTGCATCGTGGTCGAGGTCGTGAGCGGCGACAAGTTCCGGGTCCTCGACGACGAGAAGGCAACGGTGCGGCTCGGCAGGAACCTGGTTGACGGAGGGGATATCGCCCCTGAGGCATGGGAGCGGGCCATGGAGAACCTGCTCCGCATGAAAAAGATCGTTGACGGTTACGGTGTCGATGCCGTAGAGGCGGTTGCCACCAGCGCGGTCCGCAGGGCCGCCAACGGTGCCGAATTCATCAGGGCCGTCGAAGAGCGGACCGGCATCAGGGCCGTAATCATCCCGGGGGAAGAAGAGGCCCGCCTGGTTGCCCTGAGCGGGCTGCACAACTTCGACCTGGAGGGGGTACGTTACGGCATGGTCGATATCGGCGGCGGCAGCGTGGAAATCGTGACCGCCCTGGGCAGCCATATCGAGGAGTTCTATTCCCTCGAGCTGGGGGCGGTGGCACTGACGGAGAGGTTTCTCAAGCGGGATCCTGTTGCCGGGCAGGACTTCCTGAAGCTGCTGAAGCATGTTCGGAACGAGCTGAAACAGGCCTTCGACGGAGAGGAGGTCAGTGCCCAGTGTCTGGTCGGTTCCGGCGGCACCATGACCTCGGTGGCCTCCATGATAATGGCCATGCGCCGGGAGGGTTACGGATCGGTCCACGGCTACGAGGTGCTGCGCTCGGATGTCGTGCACCTGCTGGCCATGCTCCTGAGAAAGGAGCTGAAGGAGCGCAGGGAGATCCCCGGACTCAATCCTGACCGGGCCGACATCATCATTGCCGGTGTGGCGGTCACAGACGAGTTGATGCGCTTTTTCAACGCCAACGTACTCAGGGTAAACGAGCGGGGGATCCGGGAAGGGCTTATCCTGGACAGCCTGCGCAAGCACTACCTGGTGGGGGAGGGTGGCCGCCGTACCTGGAGGAGCGCAGCCCTCGATTTTGCCCGTTCCTGCCTGGTGGACGAGCAGCACGCCGGGCAGGTGACGGCGTTGT